>Ga0207702_10000316_pt1 | contig 55327 bp, 60 predicted proteins | sample KBSCornC62_FD_184302 | JGI IMG/M metagenome (GOLD analysis project Ga0207702, IMG submission 184302) | Corn rhizosphere microbial communities from Kellogg Biological Station, Michigan, USA - KBS Corn C6-2 (SPAdes) (version 2) | ecosystem: Host-associated > Plants > Roots > Rhizosphere > Soil ...
CGTGTTCATCCAGAAGAAGTAGGTGCTGATCGTCGGCTCGACCTTGAACTGGGAGCCTTCGTATTTGCTCTTCACGTCGGCGTAGCGGTCGGCCGGCGGCGGGTTGCCCATCCAGTCGGTCTTGCCGCTTTCGACGTCGTTGACCTGGGTCGAGGGGTTGCGGAGGACGTCGACTTCGATCCGGTCGACGTGCCCGCTCGGGATTTCCGGCATGAGCTTCGCGTTGTTGCCGGCCCACTGCGGGTTGCGCCGGTAGTCCCAGCCGCGGCCGGGGCGGGTGCCGGAGATGACGTAGGGACCGGTTGCCGGGGGCGGGTGGGCGGTGAGGTCTTCGGCCGGGGTGCCGGCGGGGATGGGAGCGGCGAACGGCAGCGCCAGCTCGTTGGAGAAGGTGCCGCGCGGCTCGGCCAGGTGGATGACGACCTTCCCGCTCGCGTCGTCGGCTTCGATCCCGGCGATCCCGCCCTGCTTGCTCTTCGCGAAGGATTCGGCGCCGACGATGTCGGTGTAGAAGGGCGAGCCGGGCGAGTTGAGCTTGAACAGCCGTTCGATCGCGTAGGGGAAGTCGGAGGCCTTGACCGGCTTCCCGTCCGAGTACCTGAGGCCCTTTCGCAGGGTGAGGGTGTAGGTGCGGCCGCCGTCGCCGATCTTCGGCAGCGCCTGCGCGAGGCCTGGGATCACCTTGCTGCCGGCGCTGCCGGAGGTGTGGGCGTAGGTCAGCAGGGGGATGTAGACGTCGTAGACGGCGGTCGAGCCTTCGCCGGTGTAGGCGAGGCCGGGATCGAGCGAGTCGGGGAAGGAGCCGAAGGTCGCCTTCAGCGTGCCGCCCTCGCTGTCCGAGGAAGAGGAGGACGATTTACCGCAGGCGGCAAGGGCCAACGCTGCGATGAGCGCAAGCGTGAGTGCCGCCAACTTGGTCGAGCCCTTGGTCACGCCGGTACACCTTCGACAGCCGCGGCCGAATCCTTGAACGGTGCACGGCGCTCGGTGATTCGTCTAGCCGCCTCCGCTTCGGTTTGTCGATCCAAACCAGGGGTACTCAGGCCCCATGACCATCGGAGCAGGCATCTTCCTAATCGCGGTCGGAGCGATCCTCAAGTTCGCGACCAACATCCACGTCCAGGGCGTCAGCATCGACACGATCGGCGTAATCCTCATGGTCGCCGGCCTCGTCGGCCTGCTGATCGGGCTCTTCCAGGAAATCGTCTGGTCCCGCCGCCGCCCGGTCGAAGGCGCACCCGCCGCCCCCGTGGAAGAACGTCGCGAAGTCCGGGACCCCGCCTACCGCGACGCCCCGCCGCGCTACTAGCGGTTCTGGCTTGACCTGATAGGACCCCGGTGATGGCGGAGTTCGCCACCATCGGCGTCTACGGCTTCGACGGCCCCAGGTTCATCCGTGCCCTGGAGGAGGCCGAGGTCGGGATCGTGCTCGACGTCCGCCAGCGGCGCGGCGTGCGTGGGAGCGAGTACGCCTGGGCGAACGCCAAAAGGCTCCAGGCTGCGCTCGCCGAGGCGGGCATCGGCTACAGCCACCTGCCCGAGCTGGCGCCGACGACGGAGATGCGGCAGCTGCAGTACGAGGAGGACGCCCGCCGCGGCGAGGGCAAACGCTCCCGCACCGAGCTGGCGCCCGCCTACGTCGAGCGCTACACCGAGGAGGTTCTCGACCGCGTCGACCTCGAGCCGATCGTCAGGTTCGTCGGAAACAACCGCGCGGCGCTCCTCTGCGTCGAGCGCGACCCCGAGGCCTGCCACCGCTCGCTGATCGCAGCGCGACTAGAGCAGGAGCTGGGTGCCCCCATCGCCCATTTGCGGCCTGCGGACGTCTAAACGGATTCAAGCGCCGTCCGCGCCACCAGCGCGAACGAGCCGAAGACCAGCAGCAGGAACGCCCACCCCGGCGAGCCCAGCAGCGCCGTCAGCAGCGCCGCCGCCATGCCGACGTAGAAGACGATTCCGAGCCCCTCGATCAGTTTGTCCGAGGAGTAGAGGTCCAGCTTTTCCAGCTTCGCGTTCACGAGACTCTGTTCGAAGCCCGAGCCCGAACTCCTCTACTCCCAGTCCAACCCCGCGGCCTCTTCCGCCCTCACCTTCCCGAACCTGCCAAACGCCAACTCCAGCTCCTCGCTCAGCCAGCTAGTGCCGGCTTCCGAGAGCCGGATCGCGGCCGCCTGCCGGATCGACTGCCGCGGGTCGACGTTCCCGATTCCCCGATCCGCGTTCTCTGCCGTCGGGCCGAAGGCATAGGCGCCCAGCTCGTCCATCAGCTCCCCGAGCGAGACACCGTCGCCCAGCGTCCCATCGACGAACTCCATGCCCTGCACCCGGATGAAGTGCGGCCACCGCTCCAGCCAAGGCCGCCGAGCGATGTCCTCAGCGCTCGCGTCGTCCCGACCTTCTTCGTAGGCCCTAGCGACCGCCCGCCCATACACCTTGATGTCGTTCGGCCTGTTCACCAAGTGCCCCATGAACATCACGTCCCCGTCCCGCACCGCCCGTGGCCGCCGTCCCCGCGGGTAGGTGCAGATACGGTGACTGCCGGAGGTACTGACGGCGTGGAGAACCGTGCGCGTCCGCGGCGAACGGTTGCTCCCCTGGCCGAAGAACTTGACGAAGCCGGTGGCCAAGCCGGAAGAGTAAAGCGGCTAAGAGGTAACCCGGAAGTGGCGCACGATGCGTCTGCCACCGATTAACCAGATCACGTCGTGCCGCCCGAACAGCCGGGTGGTGAGGGGGTTCACGTAAAGAACGCCCGCTTCGGCAATTTGTTCTTCCGCGCAGAGACGACGCCGGTTCGGAAAGCGCAGACAGACCGTATAAGTAGTCGACACCGAGCTTTCGAAGAACGCTCCCGGCTTGCTGCCCAACCGACATCGGTACGCAGGTCTGGCGTAGCGACTCCGGTTGCACCCGACGTAGGCCCGGTATTCCGGTTCGACGACTTCTTCGATCGGGAGGGGAGCGGGAGCGGGTACCGGTGCGGGCGGTGGCGGCGGCGGTTGGCTCACCGATCCGGAGGAGCACGGGCACGGCAGGCTCTCGCAGGCGACCCCGTCGTTGTCCCCGTCGAGGTTGTAGGGGTCCCCCGCCAGCAGATAGCTCTGCGCTTCGGCCTGAGTCCCGAAGTCCGCACAGTCGTAATCGACCGCCTTGGCCGCATCCGGAGTTCGCGCCGCCAGGGCGATGAAACTTAGGGCGATGACAAAGATCACTGAGAAGAAGAACTTGATCGAGCAAGAGTATCGCCAAGTTCCCAAATCGTGGCAAGGCGAAGGGGACTGAAGTGTCCTTCCCCGTGGAGAGCGATGCCAGGCTTGCATATGACGTCGGCGCGCCGGCGTCTGAACTCCCGCTGAGGGGAGTTCCGGGGATGGGCTCACAGGTCTCCCCCTACCTGCTGCCTCCCACCCCGTGGGAGTTCCTGCTTGCCGCCGGGAGGGCGACGGCAGCGATCTTCTCGCCCTCTAGGGAGCTCTTCGCCACCAGCTCCCATTGGGCGATCGTCAGGTGGCTCTGGGCCCTCGATTGGAGCACCACCAGCGTCGCCCTCAGCCCCCACTCGACGCAGATCCGGAACCACCACCGCATCGCCTTTTCCGAGGCCCTCGGTTTGGCAGCCGGATTGCTGTTGGTCGAACACGTCGCCGGTGCTGCGCTCCCCTACGGCCTCTCGCGGGGTGGGCCGATGATCGTCGACGTCGACTCCTACGTCTCCCATGGAGAGCGACCCGATCTGCTGATTCTTTTCGGGAGACCTGATCGGGAGACCTATGTGCTCGAGGCCAAGGGCAACAGCAGCGGGCGTCCTTACTCGATAACCCAACTGAAGCGAGGGATCGAGCAGGTGCTGGCGGCACCTGGCGACGCTCGGCGCTTGGTGGTCGGCGCGTCGGCCCCGGGGCCCGACCTCGATGTCCATGCGGTCTCCGTCGAGCCCGACGATGCCAGCGAACGGAGTGACGACGCCGCTGTCTCGGGACGAAAAGCCTTGCCCTTGGAGCTCCGCAGGCTCACCAGTTTCGCCGGAGTCCCGTCGTTGGAGGAAAAGGGAGACCTTCACTCGATACCGGAGCTGGAGGTCGATCTCGTCGGCCGCCAGCTGTCGCTCGCCGGAGACGATCTCACCGCCGTGGTCACGATGGGAGTAGATCGCGAAGTTTTCCGCCGGCTCCCGGAGGTCGGCTCCATCGGCGAGCTAGCCGAGATGCGCGCAACCGTCAGCCGCGCTCAGCGCCCTTGGTCCGCAGACCAAGGAGAGACGGATCCGCTGACGGAGATGAGAAGAGCAGCGACGGTTGCCGAAGACGGCTGCGCGCTAGCGATCGAACTCCGCTAGCGGGAGCGACGGGACTCGAACCCGCGACCTCCGGCGTGACAGGCCGGCGCTCTAACCAGCTGAGCTACGCCCCCGAGAGAATTTCGAGACGGGCTCTGGGGGAGCCCGAGGGCGAAAGCTAGCGCATTCGGTGCGGGGTTATCGGGGGACCGCGCCTAGGTGTGCGCCAGCTCGGGCGCCGCCGCCGGCGCCTCGTTGGCGGCGATCTCCTCGAGCAGCTCGCGTAGCTGGGCCATGCGCTTTGCGCCGTAGCGCTCGGCCCATTGCTCCTCGACCTTGGCGAAGAGGGCGAGGCCGGTCGCCTGGGCGCGCTCGCCGCGCTCGGTCAGGCATATGAGCTTCGCCCGCTTGTCCTCCGGGTCGGGGATGCGCTTGACGTAGCCGCGGGCGACCAGGTCGTCGACGATCTCCCCGATCGACTGCTTCGTCATCCCGGCCATTTCGGCAAGGACGGTGAGGCGCATTCCCGAGCCGCGGACGAAGCGGAAGACGCAGCCGTGGGTCGGCCGGATGTCGCCGAACTCGGTCTGCTCCAGCTCCTCGCGGAAGTCCTCGAAGAAGGCGTCTTTGGCGATCTCGAAGAGGCCCGCCATCGGGATCCAGAAGTCGTTGTCGTGGGGAGCGCGCGTCATATCGTCAGGAAGCCTGATAAGGTTCCCTGGTCAGATCACCTTACAAGGTTGCCTTACGAATTGTACCCGATGGCTAGGAGACACAAATGGACTCGACTTCAACCGCGACGGCCGCCGGCGCCGCCAACCGCAAGTGGTGGACGCTGGGCGCGGTCTGCGTCGCGACCTTCATGCTTCTGCTCGACATCACCGTCGTCAACACGGCCCTGCCGGCGATCCAGCGGGACCTCGGCGGCAGCTTCACCGACCTGCAGTGGGTGGTCGACGCCTACGCCCTCTCGCTGGCGGCGCTGGTGCTGACCGCCGGCTCGCTCGCCGACCGGCTCGGCCGCCGCCGCGTCTTTGCGATCGGCCTCGGGATCTTCTCGGCGGCTTCGCTGCTCTGCGCGCTGGCGCCCGACCCGACCTTCCTCAACCTCGCCCGCGGCCTGCAGGGCGTCGGCGGCGCGGTGATGTTCGCGGTCTCGCTGGCGCTGGTCGCCCAGGAGTTCCCCAGCGGCCCTGAACGCGGGATGGCGATGGGGATCTACGGGGCGACGATCGGGATCGCGGTCGCGGTCGGCCCGCTGGTCGGCGGCCTGCTCACCGACGGCCTCGGCTGGCAGTCGGTCTTCCTGCTGAACGTGCCGATCGGCCTGGCGGCGATCGCCGTCACCTACTGGAAGGTCGCCGAGTCCCGCGACCCGAACGCGACCCGGATCGACTGGGGCGGCCTCGTCACCTTCTCGACGGCGCTTTTCCTGTTGGTGCTGGCGCTGGTCCGCGGCAACGACGAGGGCTGGGGCAGCACCATGATCGTCGGCCTCTTCGCCGCCGCGGCGGTGCTGATGGCGGCGTTCGTGACGATCGAGCGCCGGGTCGAGCAGCCGATGCTGCCGCTCGGCTTCTTCGGGCGCCGCGCCTTCACCGGCGTCCAGCTCGCCGCCTTCGCCGTCTCCGGCTCGATGTTTGCGCTGTTTCTCTACCTGACCCTTTACCTGCAGAGCTTCCTCGGCTTCTCGCCGATCGAAGCCGGGCTGCGCTACCTGCCGATCACCGTCGCCTCGTTCATCGTCGCCCCGCTCTCGGGGATGGCGCTGGCGAAGGTCCAGGCCCGCTATCTGATGAGCGCCGGCCTGGCGCTGACCGGCCTCGGGCTGTTGCTGATGTCCGGGCTGAAGATGGACTCGGAGTGGACGGCGCTGCTGGCCGGGTTCCTGATCAGCGGCATCGGCGTCGGCCTGCTGAACCCGGTGATCGCCGACGTCGCCCTCAGCGTTGTCCCCAAGGAGCAGAGCGGCATGGCGGCCGGGATCAACGACACCTTCCGCCAGGTCGGGATCGCCGTCGGCATCGCCGCCTGGGGCGCGATCTTCCTCGGCGCCGGAGCGGACAAGACCGAGCAGGCGGCGCACGGAGCGGTCAGCAACGACCAGGCACGCGGCCTGGTCGAAGCAGCTTCCTCGGGGCATCTGGGCCAGGCAGTGTCGGCGCTGCCGGCGCAGGCGCAGGGCGTGGCGACGAACGCGGCGCAGCAGGGCTTCCTCCACGGCCTCAACGAGATCCTCGTGCTCGGCGCGATCCTCTCCTTTGCCGGCGCGGTCTTCGGGCTGTGGCTGGTGCGCGAGGGGGACATTCAACGGGAGACGCTCGAGGGCACCGTGTTCGACGTCGAGCCGGAGGTCGAACCAGCTCGGGCGTGAGAGGTGGGGTGGGTGCCCCTCTCCCAGAGACCGTCGCGCAGCTGAGCGTTCTCGATACTGCGGAGCGTGGTCTCTGGAGCCTCGGGGAGAGGGGCACCCACCCCACTCGTCTAGGGTGCGCCGCATGAGGTTGGTTACGTTTGATGTTGGGGAGGGGGCTCGTGCCGGATTGATGGAGGAGGACCGGGTTGTCGATGCTTGGGCGTTGCTGGGGGAGCCGCATCGGGGCAGCCTGCGCGAGCTGATCGCGGCGGGGCGGGTCGACGACCTGCGCGGCCGGCTCGGGGATAGGGGCGCTCCCTCGCATCCACTTTCTTCAGTGCGGCTGCTGCCGCCGATCCCGGACCCGGAGAAGATCGTCTGCATCGGCTTGAACTACCGCAAGCACGCGGCTGAGGTGGGAGTCGACGTCGATGCGCTGCCTGATGTGCCGACGATCTTTGCCAAGTACCCGAACGCGCTGGTTGCGGATGGGGCGACCGTTGAGGTGCCTACGGAGAAGACCGACTACGAGGCCGAGGTGGCATTCGTGGTCGGGAAGCGGGCGAAGGACGTGGAGGAGGCCGAAGCGCTCGATTACGTCGCCGGCTACACGCTGCTCAACGACCTCTCGGCCCGCGACCGGCAGGGGGCGACGCCGCAGTGGATGCCCGGCAAGGTCTTCGACGGCTCGGCGCCGTGCGGTCCCCACCTGGTCACTCCAGACGAGGCGGGGCCGGCGGACGCGATCGCGATCCGGCTGACGCTGAACGGCGAGGAGATGCAGAACGGCGCCACCGACGACCTCATCTTCAGCGTCCCGCAGCTGGTCGCCCAGCTCTCGAAGCTGATGACGCTCGAGCCCGGTGACATCGTCTCCACCGGCACCCCCGAGGGCGTCGGCATGGGACACAAACCGCGCGTCTGGCTCGCCGACGGCGACGAGATCGCGATCGAGTCGCCGACGCTGGGGCGACTCGTCACGCACATCACCGCCTAAGTTGTCGCGTGGTTCCTTTGTCCGGCATAACAGGACAAAGGAACCACGACTATGGCTGCGGCGGGATCTCGTAGGCCTCTGCCGGCAGGCTCGCCGAGCGGGGGCGGGTTGCCGGTCGCGGGCGGGCTCCCGGGCGGGCGCGCTTTGCCGCCCATCCCCCGCGGACCGGCGTGAAGGCGAGCAGGGCGTTCCAGGTTTCGGTGTCGACGATCGCGTTCGCCGTGAGGCCGTGCGCTTCCTTGAAGATGTGGACGGCGCGGGCGGTCTGGCGGCCGAAGACCCCCGTCACCGGCACCTCCGCGCCGGCCGCGACGAGGTGCTCCTGCGCCCAGACGACCATGTCGCCCTTGCTGCCCTTCTTCAGCGTCGGGTGGACGACTTCGAGGCGGTAGCCGGGCACCGGCTGCAGGGCGCTCGCCGCGCCGACCGCCCCCCACTCCTGCCCGCTCGTCTCCTGCCAGTCCCACCAGCTCGGCGGCAGTCCGCCGTAGCTCTGGGCGAAGCGGCGAAAGAGTCGGATCGAGGCGGCGCCGGGGCCTTCGTAGGTCTGGCCGACGGGGTAGATCGGGTGCCCCCAGATGCGGTTGTAGAGGTAGGTGTGCTCGTAGACGGCCCGCACCGAGGTGCCGATCGCCTTCCAGTACATCTGCGGCTGGTTGTACTGGGCGCCGCCGGGGCCGAAGAAGACCGAGTAGGGGAAGGACGGGTGGTAGTCGACGTAGGGGAAGCCGGCGAGCGAGACCGGGAAGGTGGCGCCGATGCGGGCGCGCAGGGCGCGGACGTAGGTTTCGGCGGCGGCGTACTTGCCCTCGTAGTCGGCCTCGGCGTCGATCACGAAGCAGTCGGCGCCCTTGGCGACCGCGGCGGCGGCGACCCTGGCCTCGGCGAGCGGGTTGTCGCCGTAGACAAACTGCCAGGCGCAGACGTCGAGCCCGCCGCGGTGCAGCGCCTGCACGAGACCGCGGCTGAACTGGCTCCAGCGGCCGCCGCCGTCGCCGGCCTTGACGTAGACGGTGCCGATGTCGTTCGCCTTGGCGCGGGCGATGATCGCGCCGATGCTCCCGCCCTCGGAGTGCGAGACGTACCAGACCCACATCCCCTGGCGGTCGAAGGCGGTGTTGCTGACGTTGGCGCCGGTTTCGACCTCCCCGGCGCCGCCGGTTTCAGCGGAGGCGCCGGGGGCCAGCGCGAGCGCGGCGAGGACCGCGAGCGCGGCGAGAATGCGGGAGTTGAAGCTCACAGCTGATCTGAACACGGTAGTGATGGTGTTGGTGCGGGGGTTGGGAGCCGGGGTGGGTGACCCTCCCCAGACACCACTCGCCAATGGCTCGTGGTTGAGTGTCTGGGGAGGGTCACCCACCCCGCCCAGCAAGTCCGTGACGAAATTCGCTCGCAAGATCATGTGCGCTGCCCTCTTGGTTCTAGGTGGGCTGCTGGTGATCCCTGGAGTTGCGGGGGCCCAGATCCGTCTGCAGCACGCTGGGCTCTCGCAGAAGGGGCGGGAGCTGGTTCTCTCCGTGCGGACCTCAGAGCCGGTAGCGCTGGCGAGGCTCGAGAAACGACCGAACATCCAGGACGCTTCCTCCCTTTACCTGTGCCTGGCGCTAAGGGAAGGGGGCGGCGAACGACTCTTTTGCCTCGGCGGGGGCAAGGCGCACACGCGGATCGGGCTGGAGCGGGTCGATGCAGACGGCAGGCCACTGAGGAAAGGAAGTGCTGCCGCCACCGTGAAGCGGCCACAGTCCGACAAGCTGGTGATCGCCTTCGAACCGCAGGCCGTCCGCCTCGTCCCACGCCTCTATCGCTGGCGGATGATCCAGGGCTCCGGATGCGCGGTGCGCAACCGCTGCGCCGAATCGCTCCCGGCACAGGGCGTCCAGACCTTCCGCCTGCGCCCGGTCCGCGCGGTCGGCTGTACCGGCGGCAGCGCCGGGCTCGTCACCAACGGGCCGCGCGACCGACCCCTCGTCGCCCTCACCTTCGACGACGGCCCGAGCGCATACACGCCCGAGTTCCTCAAGGTCCTGCGCGAAAAGGGGGTCCCTGCGACCTTCTTCGAGGTCGGCCAGGAGATGCCCGGACGCGAGGACGTAATGAGGCAGATCCTCGCCGAAGGCGACGAGATCGGCGACCACACGATGAACCACGTCGAATTTCCCGGCTACGACCAGATCGCCGGCGCCGCGGCCCGGATCCGCGCCTACACCCACTTTCAGCCCTGCCTCTTCCGCCCGCCCGGCGGCGGCGTCAACTCCGGCGTCATCGCCACCGCCGGCAGCCTCGGGATGCGGACGATCAACTGGGACGTCGACCCGCGCGACTGGTCGCTGCCCGGCAGCGGCGCGATCTACTCGAACATCGTTGGTCACGCCCGCAACGGCTCGATCATCCTCATGCATGACGGCGGCGGCCCGCGCAGCGAGACCCTGGCCGCCCTGCCGAAGGTGATCGACACCCTGCGCGCCCGCGGCTTCGGCTTCGCCACCGTCTCGGCGCTGCTCGGCGACCGCATCCTCTACCGGCCCTACGGGTAGTTGACCAGATCGAGAGTCCGATGCAACCGATCGGCCCAGCCCTTCGTAGGGATAGGCCGAGATGAAAATCGCAATCATCGGAACCGGCGTCTCCGGCCTGGTGGCGGCGCATCGTCTTGCCCTCGAACACGAGCTCGTCGTCTATGAGGCGAGCGACCGGATCGGTGGGCACACCCACACGGTGCCTGTCCAGGCCGATGGCGGCACCGTGTGGGTCGACACCGGCTTCATCGTCTTCAACGACCGCAACTACCCGAACTTCGAAGCCCTGCTGAGCGAGCTCGGGGTCGCGTCCCAGCCCTCCCACATGAGCTTCTCCGTCTCCGACGGACGCGGCGGCTTCGAGTACGCGGGCACGCCCTGGGGACTCTTCGCCCGGCCCGCGCACCTGCTCAGCCCCAGCTTCCTCGGGATGCTGCGCGACTGGCGCCGCTTCAACCGCGAGGCGCGGGCGCTGATCGGGATGAACGGGACCGCGCCCTCGCTCGGCCACTGGCTCGAGCAGCAGGGCTTCTCGCGCCACTTCGTCGAGCGGCTGATCGTGCCGCAGGCGAGCGCCGTGTGGTCGGCGGACCCCGAGCAGATGTGGAGCTTCCCCGCCAGCTTCATGGCCGAGTTCTTCGAGAACCATGGGATGTACAGCCTGCGGGACCGGCCGCGCTGGCGGACGGTCAGCGGCGGCTCGCGCAGCTACGTCGAGGCGATCGTGGCGCCGTGGCGCGACCGGGTACGGACGGGCGCGCCGGTGCGGCGGATCGAGCGGCTGGGCGAGGGCGTGCGGATCGAGGCCGAGGGCTGCGAAAGCGAGGAGTTCGACCAGGTCGTCGTCGCCACCCACTCCGACCAGGCGCTGGCGATGCTCGCCGACCCGAGCCCGGCCGAGCGGGAAGTCCTCGGCGCGATCCCCTACCAACGCAACGAGGCCGTCCTCCACACCGACGCCTCGCTGATGCCGCGCCGCCGCGCCGCCTGGTCGAGCTGGAACTTCCACCTCACCCCGGAGCCGGCGCCCGGGACCACCGTCACCTACTGGATGAACCACCTGCAGCGCCTGCGCACCCGCGAGCAGTACTTCGTCACCCTCAACCGCAGCGAGGAAATCGACCCGGCGAAGGTGATCCGCAGGATCGCCTACGACCACCCCGTCTACACCAAGGAGGGCGTCGCCGCCCAGGCCCGCCACGCCGAGATCAGCAACCCCGCCCGCCGCACCCACTACTGCGGCGCCTACTGGGGCTGGGGCTTCCACGAGGACGGCGTCGTCAGCGCCCAGCGAGTCTGCAACTCAATCGCAGGCGCCACCTCTCCCGAACTGCATCAGATTTCCCCCCTGTCAGGTAGGAAATCTGATGCAGTTCGCCCCGACGAGGAGGAGGTGGCGGCATGAAGGCTGCGATCGAGGGACAAGGGGTGGGGGTCGCCGGACCCTCCCCGCTGTTGTCCGCCGACCCCCACCCCTTGTCCCCCCCGCCGGCCTCGGCCCGGCCCGGGCCGCCTCGGCCCGCCTCAGCTGTCTACGAGGGCTTCGTCCGACACCGGCGCTTCTCGCCGGTCGAGCACGAGTTCCGCTACCCGCTCTTCCTCATGTACCTGGACTTGGCGGAGCTTCCCGAGGTGCTCGACTCCTTCCCGCTCTTCTCCGCCCGCGGCCGCGCCCTCGCCCGCTTTCGCCGCGAGGACTTCATGGGCGACCCGGCGCGGCCGCTGGACGAGTGCGCGCGGGAGGCGGTCGAGGAGGCAACCGGTAGCCACCCTTCCGGTCCGGTGCGCCTCCTCGCCGGCCTCCGCTACTTCGGCCACAGCTTCAACCCGGTCTCTCTCTATTACTGCTTCGATCCGGCCGGGGAGCGGGTAGAGGCAGTTGTGGCCGACGTGCAGAACATCCCCTGGGGCGAGCGACATCCCTACGTCTTGGCGCGGGGCGAGCGCCGCGGTAGCGTCCTCAGCGACGAGCTCGAGAAGACCTTCCACGTCTCCCCGCTGATGGGCATGGACCAGACCTACGCCTTCCGCGCCGGAGAACCGGGCGAGAGCCTCGCCGTCCACATCGAGTCGCGGCCGCGCGAGACCGCAAACCACCGCGACATGGGCGGTCGTTCGCGGTCTCGCGGAGCGCCGAAGGAATTCGACGCGACCCTCAACCTGCGCCGCCGCGCGCTCTCCCGCCGCACCCTGACGACGATGCTCGCCCGCTACCCGGCGATGTCGCTGCAGGTGGTGGCGAAGATCTACGCGCAGTCGCTGCGGCTGAAGCTGAAGGGGGCGCGCTACCACCCGCACCCGCAGGGAAGCCGTCCGAAGGGGTTCGTCTCGCCATGACCGCCGCCCGCCCGCGCATCGGCGGCGCAGCCGCCCGTGCCCCCACCCGACCCCGCATCGCCGACGCCGCCGCCCGCGCCGGGGTCGGCGCCGTCCTCGGCCGCGTCCGCAACGGCCGCATCGACGTCCGCGAAGGCGCCCGCGAACGCAGCTACGGCCCGGCCGACGCCGACCTCCGCGCCACCGTCACGATCAACGACCCCGCGGCCTGGCGCGGGCCGCTGCGCGGCAGCGTCGGCCTCGGCGAGGGCTACGTCGACGGCCTCTGGGAGACCGACGACCTCGTCGCCCTGATCCAGATCGCCGCCCGCGAGATGCGTGGGATGGACGGCGTCCGCGGCGCCGTCGCCCGCCCGCGCGGCCTCTGGCACCAGGCCCGCCGGCTCGTCCCCGAGAACACCCGCGGCGGCGCCCGCCGCAACATCTCCGCCCACTACGACCTCGGCAACAGCCTCTTCGCCTCCTTCCTCGACGCGCAGATGATGTACAGCTGCGCCTACTTCCCCGACCGCGCGGCGAGCCTCGAGGAGGCGCAGCTAGCCAAGCTTGACCGCATCTGCGACCGCCTCCAGCTCGCCCCCGAGAGCCACCTGCTGGAGATCGGTACCGGCTGGGGCGGGATGGCGATCCACGCCGCCCGCCGCAGCGGCTGCCGGGTGACGACGACGACGATCTCCCGCGAGCAGTTCGAGCTGGCCCGCCGCCGCGTCCGCGAGGCCGGGCTGGAGGACCAGGTCACGGTCCTGCTGCAGGACTACCGCGACCTCGACGGCCGCTACGACCGCCTCGTCTCGGTGGAGATGATCGAGGCGGTCGGCTGGCAGTACTTCGACGACTACTTCCGCTGCTGCGACCGGCTGCTCACGGACGACGGCCTGATGCTGCTGCAGGCGATCACGATCGACGACCGCCTCTACCCGTTCGAAAAGGCGGCCAAGAGCTTCGCCAACACCCACGTCTTCCCCGGCGGCTGCCTGCCCTCCCAGGGGCTGATCGCCGACTGCCTGGCGCGGGTGACCTCGATGCGGCAGGTCTGGGTCGACGACATCACCGCCCACTACCCGCCGACCCTGGCCGAGTGGCGCTCGCGCTTCTTCGCCGCCTGGGAGCGGCTGCGCGCCCGCGGCTACGACGAGCGCTTCCGCCGCCTCTGGGACTTCTACCTGAGCTCCTCGGAGGCGGGCTTCCGCGAGCGGCGGATCGGCGACATCCAAGCCCTCTTCGCGAAGCCGCGCGCAACCGACGTGTCTGACTTGAGGGGGTCTATATGACCCGTGAAGCCAGACACCCCCGCTGATGGGGAACTGCCCGCAGCTGCTCCTGATCCACGGCCTCGGCGGCACCCGCAGCATCTGGGAGCCGGTGATCCCGCTGCTCGAGGGCGAGCGCGAGGTGCACGCGATCGACATGCCGGGATTCGGGCAGGCGCCGCCGCTGCCGGAGGGCGAAGAGGCGACCGCATCCAACCTGGCACGCGCAGTTCATGAGGTCTGCCTGCGCAACGGGGTCGAGCGCCCGCACGTCGCCGGCAACTCGCTCGGCGGCTGGGTGGCGCTGGAAATGGGCCGTTGCGGCTGGGCCGCCTCGGTGACGACCCTCTCCCCCGCCGGCCTCTGGTCCCGCCCGCTCGGCGAGCCGAAAGGCGGCGGCGCCCGGATGCTGCTGCGCGGCTCGCCCTGGCTGAAAGCGGCCCGCCCTTTCCTCTCGGTCGCCCTGCAGTTCCCGCAGACCCGCGCCGCCGCCTTCCAGTCGATCGCCGCCCACCCCGAGCGGATCCCGCCCGACGCCGCCCGCGAGCTCGCCGTCGGCTGGCTCGACGGCGAGGGCTACGACGCCGCCAACCGGGCGATGCGCAGCCACGTCTTCGACCCGAGCGGCTACCCGGACGACGTGTCGGTGACGATCGCCTGGTGCGAGAAGGACCGCCTGCTCGGGCCGCCGAAGCCGCACCGCCGTCCGGCGCACGCCCGCTTCCTCGTCCTCCCCGGCGTCGGGCACACCCCCACCTGGGACGACCCCGAGCTGGTCGCCCGCACCCTCCTCGACGGCAGCGCCCGATCCACCACCCGCGGACGTGTCTGACTTCATGCCCCTCATGTGGGGCCTAAAGTCAGACACCCCATCCGCGCGACCCAAGGAGGAGCATTGATCGTCGAGAGGACCGAGAACCCGTTGTGGCTGTCGAACGCCTACCTGGTCGCCGACCCGGAGCGCAAGACCGGCGTCCTGATCGACGGCAACGACGAGCTCGGGCCGCTGCTCGAGCGGGCCGGGCGCGACGGGATCGAGATCACCCACGTCCTCGTCACCCACCCGCACGGCGATCACGTTGCCGGCCTCGCCGAGGCGCGGGCGCGGCTCGGCAACCCGCCGCTGGTCGCCCACGAGGCGACCGCGGCCGAGCTCGACGACGAGGTCGAGGTCATCCTCGGCGACGGCGACGTACTCGACGCGGGCGGGATCGGGGTCGAAGCGCTCTTCACCCCCGGCCACGCCGCCGGCCACCTCGCCTTCCTCGTCGACGGCACCGACCTCTTCACCGCCGACGTCCTCTTCAAGGGGACCGTCGGCGGGACGATGGCGCCGGGCGCAAGCGGCTTTGCTGACCTCAAGGCCTCGGTGATGCGACTGATGGAGCTGCATCCCGAGACCAAGGTCCACCCCGGCCACAAAGAGCCGACCACGATCGCCGAGGAGCAGGAGCACAACCCCTTCGTGCGGATCTGGCGCGGCCTCGACTCGACCGGCGAGGAGCAGGTGACGGTCTGGGACCGCCCGGCGACCCTGAAGCTCTGGGCGCCGGACTACGACGGCGGCAACAAGGCCTGGATCGTCTTCGGCGACTCCGGCGAAGAGGCGATCGTCGGCGGCTCGCAGGTACAGCGCGGCTAGCTCGAACTGCATCAAATTTCGGTCCCTCACCCCCGAAAATTTGATGCAGTTCGCATCGGCCCCGCCTGACCGGTGCCGCCTGACCTTTAGCCCTTTGTGCACATTTGGACGAATGTGCGATGGGCTAATCACGCCTTTGTCTCCACACTGCAGCGATGGCGCAAGAAGTGCAGGAATTCTTTTTCAACTGGTACCCGGTCTTCGGGGTGTTCTTCATGGCCCTCCTGCTCTTCATCTTCCTGAAGATGATGCGGGGGATGATGGGGACGACGAAGCCGGAGACGGTGAAGGCGTCCCGCACCGCGCCGGTCCTCTGGGAGGAGGTGCAGGGGGTCGACGCCGCCAAGGACGAGCTGATGGACGTCACCGCCTGGCTGCGCGACCCCGATCGCTTCTCCGCCCTCGGCGCCCAGGCCCCGCGCGGCGTCCTCCTCTACGGGCCGCCCGGGACCGGCAAGACGATGCTCGCCCGCGCCGTCGCCGCCCAGGCCGGGGTTGACTTCTTCGCCGCCTCGGGCTCGAGCTTCGTCGAGATGTTCGTCGGCCGCGGCGCCGCCCGCATCCGCCGCCTCTTCAAAGACGCCCGAAAGGCAGGCCGCGCGGTCATCTTCATCGACGAGCTCGACGCGATCGGCGGCTCCCGCAGCGGCGGGGGCGGCGACGGCGGCACCAGCGAGCGCGAGCAGGCGCTGAACCAGCTGCTGGTCGAGCTCGACGGCTTCGAGAAGGACCCGGGGATGGTGATCGTGATCGCCGCCTCCAACCACGTCGAGAAGCTCGACAAGGCGCTGCTGCGCCCCGGCCGCTTCGACCGCCGGGTCCTCGTCGCCCCGCCCGACCGCAAGGGCCGCGAGGCGATCCTCCGCAGCCACGCCCGCAACAAGCCCCTCGCCCCCGACCTCGATCTCCGCGACGTCGCCCGCAAGACCACCGGCCTGACCGGCGCCCAGCTCGCCAACGCGCTCAACGAGGGCGCGATCATCGCCGGCCGCGGCGGCCGCTGGGCGATGACCCGTGAGGACCTCGACGAGGCGCTGCTGCGCCAGGCGGTCGGCTCCCAGCAGGCGCGCCGGCTCGGTCCGAAGGAGCGACGGATCGTCGCCTACCACGAGGCCGGCCACGCGCTCTGCCGCAAGCTGCTCGGCCTCGACCCGCCGGAGATCCTCTCGATCGTCCCGCGCGGCCCGGCCCTCGGCTTCGTCGCCCACTCGCCCTCGGAGGACACCTACCTTAAGTCCCGCGACGAGCTGCTCGACGAGGTGGTGACGCTGCTGGGCGGCCGCGCCGCCGAGGAGGTCGTGCTCGGCGAGACCTACTCCGGCGCCTCCGACGACCTCAGCCGGGTCCACCTCGTCTGCAAGCAGATGGTCTCCGAATTCGGGATGGGGGTCGCGATCGACCACGACGGGCCGCCGCCGATCGCGCTGCCGACCGGCGACTACGCCGTCTCCGACCAGACCCGGCGCGAGGTCGACCAGGCGGCGATGACCCTCGCCCGCGAGGCCTACCGGCGCGCCCGCGCCCTGCTCTCGGCCAACCTCGAGGTCCTCGACCATCTGGCGGTGCTGGCGCTGGAGCGGGAGACGCTGACCCGCGAGGAACTCGACGAGATCTTCGCCGCGCACGAGCTGCACGGCCTCGCCGCGCCAGGCTCAGGCTCGGCCCTGGTGGCGCTGAGCCGCGAGGCGCCCGCGCCTTAGCCCCGCCCCCCGGGTAATGGTCTGCCCGCCGTCACCCCATCCTGTGGTTCCTTATGGACCGATGACGTCCGCAGGGAACCACGTATGAGCGGCAACGCGCCCCGCTGGTGGTCGATGCGCCCGGCGCAGAACCTGAAGCCGGCGACCTACCGCTGCCCGCTCTGCGGCAAGCACCTCCCCGCCCTCTCCGAGCACGCCCTGATCTGGCCCGAAGGCGACAAATCCCGCCGCCGCCACGCCCACACCGAGTGCGTGAGGCGCGCCCGCAAAGCGGGGCGCCTGCCGACCGAGGACGAGTGGCGTAAGGCGCAGCGTCGAGAACGCACTTCTTCCCGCATAGCGGACACAAGTGCGTCTTCACCGTGGTCGCGCCTGCGCGACCGGCTTTTCGGCAAGGATTGATTCGTGCTGGAGCTGCTCGCCGTGTCGGCGGCCGGGGCCGCGGCGGGGTTCGTCAACTCCGTCGCCGGCGGCGGCGCCCTGATCACCTTCCCGACGATGGTCGCCCTCGGCCTCTCGCCGCTCTCGGCCAACGTCACCAACACCGTCGGGATCGTCCCCGCCTCGGTCGGCGGCGGGATCGGCTACCGCGACCTCCTGCGCGAGCAGCGCCAGCGCTTCCTGCGGCTGCTGGCGCCGCTCCTGCTCGGCGCCGCCGCCGGCTCCGTCGCCCTCCTGCTCACCCCCGCCGGCGCCTTCGAAGCGATCGTGCCGGTGCTGATCGCCGCCTCCTGCCTGCTGCTGCTCCTGCAGCCACGCCTCACCCCACGCCTCTCCCACGCCGGCAACGAGCGCTCCCCCTACCTCACCGCGGGCATCGCCTTCTGCGGCGCCTACCAGGCCTACTTCGGCTCCGCCGTCAGCATCCTCGTCTTCGCCCTGCTCGCCCTCTTCGTCGCCGACACCCTCCAGCACCTGAACGGGATGAAGATCCTCCTCGCCGGCTGCTCGAACCTCCTCGCCGCCGTCGTCTACGCCTTCCTTGCCCCGGTCGACTGGCGCTACGCGGTGGCGATCATGGTCTCCTCCTTCGTCGGCGGCCGCGTCGGCGCCCACTACGCGCGGCGGATCCCCAGCGACCCGCTGCGGATCACGATCGCCGCGATCGGCCTAGCCGCCGCCGCCGCGCTCGCGGTCCGCGCCTTCGGCTGACCCGCGCGGGCGGCTACGACCGGCGCGTGTCGTCGGAAGCCACCTCGAAGCAGGTCATGCCGGCGATCGCCTTGATGGCCGTTCCCCCAGCTTTGCGCAGCCGCTGCGCGGCAGCAGTCTGCTCTTTGAGGATCTGGTTCAGCGCCCTGGCTTGGATCGCCGACACCTTGCGCCAAGCTTTCTCGTCCAGGACCAGCGACGTCCGGCTCAGGTGGCGGTCGTCGCGCTGGTCAAAGACGCCGGCGGCGAGCGAGCTCGCCGCATCGCTCATCAGGGTTTCGATGACATAGCCGGAGAAGGCGCTTCGCACCCTCGGGCTCAGCTTCTCCCAGTCCGGGTTGTCGATAAGTGGTCGTTCCACCGCCTTGTAGAAGTGGGCGACCGAGCCGCGCACCGATTCTTCTTCGACGATCTCGATCAGGCCGAGTTCGTCCAACACCCGCACGTGGTAGCTGACGTTGCTGAGCGGGATCTCGGTCTGATCCGAGATTTCCTTCGGGCTGGCGATCTTTTCGGTGAGGATCGTCAGCGCCTTCACCCGCACCGGGTGGTTGAGCGCCTTCACCAAGATCTCCTGGGGTGAGCTGTCGAGTTTCCGCTTCCGCCTCGCGACTTTCCGCCTCTTCCGCGCCACGTCGTCCTCCCATGCACTCGATGAACTTGAGCGATAGAGCATAAGTGCCGTAATCTTTCGTCGCTAAATGCGCGAGAACAGAAAACCGCTATGAACGCTTAAAGCATTTATGCCCTTTCCTTAGCGCTGAAGCCAATGCGCAACATGGGGAGGTGAGCAGCGTGAAGATCCAGACGACGGTCTCAGTGCCGACGGTCTTCCTGACCAAGTCGAACTAAGCAGCGATGGCGGGTGGCGATTCGGCTACCCGCCCTCTTAGACAGGTGCAGGAATTACCTCGAGCTCGCCTGCGCCGGGATACCGCGCTGCGATGGCTTCCCCGAGAAAGTGAAACTGCTCCCTCAAGAGTAAGCGGCAGTACGCCCAACTGTCCCAGACGGGCATCTTCGGGTGCTTAGCCGCGGTCGACAAGGATCGCTTCTTGCATCTCCTCAACTTCAGCGAGTGGGCGGTACTGGGCTCGAACCAGTGACCTTTCGGGTGTAAACCGAATGCTCTCCCAACTGAGCTAACCGCCCGTTCGTCCCATTATTGCTCGCATCCCGGCTCGGTTGAACCCGGGGTGGGCGGCGCCCGTATGCCGGGCCATGACCTACTCAGAGAGATGGCAGAGATGGCAAGGCCTGGTGCTCCTGCTGGTGCTCGCGGTGCTGGCGGTTGCGGCGCTGCTCGGCGGGCGGGCGATCGGCGCAACGCTCACGGCTTCGGCGAGCGGCGCCAAGAGCGTCGACATCGACCACTTCGCCTTCCACCCGCCGACGCTGAGGATCAAGCACGGGGGATCGGTCACCTTCACCAACTCGAGCGACGTCACCCACACGGCGACCAGCGGGAGCTTCGACACCAAGCGGATCGCCCCCGGCACCTCGGCGATGGTGAAGTTCGGCCAGAAGGGGACCTTCTTCTACCACTGCAAGATCCACCCCTTCATGAAGGGCAAGATCGTCGTCGAATAGCCTCGGTGGGGAATGGACGTCCCCACCCTCTGGCGGGCGGCGCTGCTGCAGCTCGCGGCCGTCGCCGTACTCTCGGTCGCGCTGGCGATCGCCCTGCCCCGTTCCTTCTTCGAGGACTGGGGCTGGATCGCCGGCCCCGGCGCCTGGATGCTCTGCGCCGCCTTCACGGCCCGGGTCCTGCGCCTGTCGCCGGGGCCGACCCTGCTCGGCGCCGCGCTCGCCGGTCTGCCGAGCATCCTCGCCGTCGTCCTCGGCGTCCACTGGCTGGGCGCGGTCGTGGCGGTGGCGCTCTTCGCCCTCTGGTGCGCGCGCCTACGCGAGCAGGCCGGCGCTACCGCGCGGGCCTGACCCCGACTTCGGAGTCCAGCAGCAGCAACGTCCGCCTCACTTGGCCACCGCCAGCTCGGCGATCGCCTCGCCGCGGCTGTCGAAGACGATCCCGGCGTCGATCAGCCCGGCAACTTCAAAGATCCTCTGCACCTGGTCCGAGCAGCCGTAGAGGACAAGGCGGCCGCCCTCGGCCTCGAGCCGGCGTCGCACCTGCAGGAAGAGGGCGATCCCGGTCGAGTCGACGAAATCGCAGCTCTCGAGGCCGACGGCGACCGCGGAATTGTCGCGGGCGACCCGCTGGAGGACCGCCTGCAGGCGCTCGATGCTCCAGAGGTCGAGCTCGCCCTCGAGCTGCAGCTCGCACCGGTTCGGCCCGATCGAGCTCTCGGCGATCTGCAGGATCTGCCCCCCAGCCATGGTTCCCATTCTCTCAAGCCTCCTCGCCTGCCCGACGATATTTAGATCGTTACACGATACTTCTCTCTTCGATGAATTCTTCGCGACAACGAGACCTCGGTCACCTTGCTGACTTCGACGTCTCCCGGCGGCTGCTGGCGATCGCTGCCCTGGCGCTGCCGATCGGCGCCCTCGGCGCCTGCCTTGCCTGGGCGCTCCTGCGGCTGATCGGCCTGATCACCAACCTCGTCTTCTACGACCGCTTCGGCACCGCCCTGGTCGCCCCCGGCGAAGGGCGCCACTCGCCGCTGCTGATCCTCCTCGCCCCCGTCTGCGGCGGGCTCGTGATCGGCCTCGTCGCCCGCTTCGGCTCGGAGAAGGTGCGCGGCCACGGCATCCCCGAGGCGATCGAATCGATCCTCACCGCCGGCAGCCGGGTGCAGCCGCGGGTGGCGATCCTGAAGCCGCTGAGCTCGGCGATCGCGATCGGGACCGGCGGGCCCTTCGGAGCCGAGGGGCCGATCATCATGACCGGCGGCGCCGTCGGCTCGATCTTCGCCCAGCTCCTGCACCTGACCGCCGACGAGCGCAAGACGCTGCTGGTCTGCGGCGCCACTGCGGGGATGGCGGCGACCTTCAACGCGCCGCTGGCCTCCGTCCTGCTCGCGGTCGAGCTGCTGCTGTTCGAGTGGCGCCCGCGCAGCTTCGTGCCGGTCGTCGCCGCGGTCGCGGTGGCGACGGCACTCCGCGTGCCCCTGCTCGGCGCCGGCGCGGTCTTCCCGGCGCCCCCGGGGGCGCTGCACCTCGATGCCGCCGCCTACGGGCTCTGCCTCGCTGCCGGCGCCCTTGCCGGACTCCTCGCGCTCCTCGCCACCTCGCTCGTCTACTTCTCAGAGGACGCCTTTTCCCGGCTGTCGATCCACTGGATGTGGTGGCCGGCGCTCGGCGGCGTGGTCATCGGCCTCGGCGGCCTGGTCGTGCCGCAGGCGCTCGGGGTCGGCTACAACGTGATCGAAGGCGAGCTCGACGGCAGCATCACCGTCGACCTGATCGTCGGCATCCTGATCGTCAAGACGCTGATCTGGTCGCTCTCGCTCGGCTCGGGCACCTCTGGCGGAGTGCTGGCGCCGATGCTGATGATCGGAGGCGCCCTGGGCGGCCTCGAGGCAACCGTCTTTCCCCACGTCGCCCCCGGCTTCTGGCCGCTGGTCGGGCTCGCCGGCGTCCTCGGGGGCCTGATGCGCTCCCCCCTTACCGGCGTCCTCTTCGCGGTCGAGCTGACCCACCGCTACGAGGCGCTGCTGCCGCTGCTGATCGGCGCCACCTCCGCATATGCCGTGTCGGTGTTGGTGCTGCGGCGGTCGGTCCTGACCGAGAAGGTCGCCCGCCGCGGCGTCCACGTCAATCGCGAATACAGCGTCGACCCGCTCGAGGTCCTGTTTGTCGGCGACGTGATGAGCGATGGCGTCGCGACGGCGAGCCTGGTCACGGCAGGGCCGGTGGTCTACGCCGACGACACCCTCCGCCACGTTGCCTACGTGATGGCGGAGTCGGGGCGCACGGTCCTCCCGGTCGGCGAACGCGACCGGCCCGGGCAACAGGTGGGGTCGATCGGCCTCGAACAGCTGCTGGCGGGGCGGCTGCGGGACCTGAAGGAGGAGCGGCATCGCTCACGGCCGTTGCGACCGATCCAGATGATCGGCCGGCGGCGGGTGGCCGAAGCGGTGAGCCGGTGAGCCGCATCCGCGACGCCGACTACCGGCGCCTGCTCGGCTTCCGCACCGAGCTGCGCCGCTTCCTGCGCTGGAGCGAGGACGAGGCCAGGGCGGCGGGGCTCACCTCCGCCCAGCACCAGCTCCTGCTCGCGGTTCGCGGGCATCCCGACCCGGCCGGACCGACGATCGGGGAGCTCGCCGACTACCTGGTCCTGCGTCACCACAGCGTCGTCGAGCTGGTCGACCGGGCGGCGAAGGCGGGGCTGGTCGAGCGCATGGGCGACCCCGACGACCACCGGGTCGTGCGGCTGCGCCTGAGCGGGCGGGGCGAGCGGGCGATCGAGCAGCTATCGCGCTTGCATCTGGAGGAGCTGCGGCGACTGGCGCCGCTGCTGGGCTCGTTGGAAGCAGACCGGTAGGGGGAGGGATGGGTATCCCCTCGCCCGAACAAGTGCCGAGCTAATTAGCTCGGCACTTTGAGTATCCGCCCGTTCGAGGGGATACCCATCCCTCTTCAGGCGGCTAGGTCGGCCACAAGCTGTGATGCCGGCCGCACCTCATGGATGCGGGCGACGGTCTCACCGGCGTAGAGAGCACCGGCGTCGATGAGGGTGGGCGGGCTGTCGTCGGTCGGCCCGGCCGGGGAGAGGAGGTGGCTGTCTGGGCGCTGCGCCTGGATCATCCGCAGCTGGAGACGCGGCGGCGCGTAGCGCGCCCCTGGAGCGAGCAGGTGGTTGAGCGCCCGGTTGAGCCGCGGGCCGCGCAGAAACGGCGTTCGTCCTTTCCCATGCATATGTAGGGGAAAGGACGAACGCCGGCCGAGGAAGTGGTCGGTGGCGGCGTTCGCGACGACCCGGTGTGGGGCGGGCCAGGCGGCGCCGAAGAGGTCGGTGAGGATCGTCTCCTCGGCCTCCAGCAGGCGCTCTTTATATAGAGCGTGCGCTCGGCTCTCCTCCGAGAGGAGGAAGCGGGTGCCGGCGACGGCGGCCGTCGCGCCCGCGTCGAGCGCGGCGCGCGCGTCTCCTCGCTCGGCGATTCCGCCCGCCAGCAGGACCGGGAACTCCGGCGGCAGGGCCCGCCGCGCTTCCTCCAGCAGTTGCAGGGCCGGCGTCAGCCCACGGACGTGACCGCCGGCCTCGACGCCCTGGACGATCACCGCGTCGGCGCCCGCCGCCTGCGCCCGCCGCGCCTCTTCGACCGAGCCGCACTGGTGCAGCCAGACGCCGCCGGTCCGCCGCTTCGGCTCGCCCCAGAAGGTGACGACGACGTCCGCCGCGTCCGCCGCCTCGAACCAGTCGCGCCGCGCGAACGGCAGCAGCACGTTGACGGCGAGCGGGCGCCCGGTCAGCGCCCGCGCCGCCGCCAGCTCGCGCCGGATCGCCCCGGCGCCGCTGACCGCGATCGTCCCCAGCCCCCCCGCCTCGGAGACCGCCGCCGCCAGCTCGTGCCGGCTGATCCCGGCGCCCATCCCGGCTTGGACGACGGGCAGCTCCACCCCCAGGCGCTCGAGCAGCGAAGGCACGCGGCCAGTCTAGGAGGGTTCGGCGCGTCCCATCCGCGGGCGCGCCGGGCCCCCGAGCCCCGGTTAGAAGCGGACCTCCGCGCCGGGCGGGTCGTAGACGCTCGCCAGCCGGCCCAGGGTCAGTGCCCCCAGCAGCAGGCCGAAGTCCCGCAGGGCGATGTCGTAGTAGCCGGAATAGGTGAGCAGGTTGATGATGATGCCCGCGAGCCAGGCGGCGACGACGTAGGCGCCGTAGCGGGGCTTGAGGAAGACGAAGACGCCGGCGACGATCTCGATCACGCCGACCAGGTGCATCGCGGTCGAGGCGCTGCCGGGGATGATGTCGTTGATCCAGGGGGCCAGGTACTGCTCCCAGTCGACCATCACGTTGAAGAACTTGTCGAGGCCGAAGAGGATCGGCGCGACGGTGAAGGCGATACGCATGATCGTGAAGGCCTGGAAGGCGGGGTCGCTCTTCAGGCGTTCGCCGAAGCTCGGCGCCAGCGTCGCCTGGCGCGGGTCGAGGGTTGCGGTGGTTGACATGGGACCTCCCTTGGTCGGGTCGGAGTTGATCTCTGCCCCCTTTGCGTCCCGATCCGCGTGCTTCTTACCCCGGGTAAGGAATCTCTTCGGCGGGTCGCTAACAATGCATGGCGACTGCGCTGATGACCGCTCCCCCGCCCACGCCCGCCGGACCTGACACCGCCGGTTCGCGCCCCTGGATCGAAGACCTGCGCGCTGACGGGCCGCGCGGCCAGGCCGCCGTCGCCGACCTGCACGCGCTGCTGCTGAAGGCGGCCCGCTTCGAGGTCGGCCGCCGCGCGGCCGACCTCTCGCACCTGCGCGGCGGCGACCACGAGGACCTCGCCCATCAGGCCGCCGACGACGCCCTGATGGCGGTCCTGCGCAAGCTCGACCAGTTCCGCGGCGAGAGCCGCTTCACCACCTGGGCCTACAAGTTCGCCCTGCTCGAGGCGGCGGTGAAGGTGCGCCGCCGCGCCTGGCAGGGGCGCGAGATCCCGCTCGAGGACGAGGCCTGGAGCGCCTTCGCCGACGCGGGCGCCCCCGCCGGCCGCGGCGCCGAGGACGCCGAGCTCTTCGCCGCCCTGCGCGAGGAGATCGAGCGCCTCGGCGCCCGCCAGCGCGAGGTCCTGGTCGCGGTCGCCCTCAACGGGGTGCCGATCGACGTCCTCGCCGAGCGCCTCGGCTCGACCCGCGGCGCTCTCTACAAGAACCTGCATGACGCCCGCCGCAACCTGCGCGCCGCGCTCGCCGCGCGCGGCTTCCGGGTAGGAACGGGCGGAGAGGAGGAGGCATGACCAGCAACGACAACCGCAATGCGATCCTGGGACGGGTGCTCGGCCCCGGTGCCCGGGAGCTGACCTGCGAGCAGTGCTTCGAGGAGCTCGACCGCTACGTCGAGCTGAGCCTGGCCGGTGGGCCCGCCGACGCCGGGGTCCCGGGCATGCGCGCCCACCTCGACGGCTGCCCCGCCTGCGCCGAGGACTTCGCCGCCCTGCGCGACCTCGTCACGCGCGAAGGGGATTGACAGCCGCGGGCGACTCTTTAAGGTCAGGTATATGAGCGATCAGGGCATCGCAGCATGGAAGCTTCCCCTGATCGTGGCTGCGATCGCAGTCTCGATCGTCGCCGCCTTCTACGTCGGCGGCCCGGGGCTGGGGATGGCCGAGGGCTCGATCGTCGCCGGCATCATCGTCGTGATGGCGGTCCGCCACCCGCCGCTGCACCCGATCGTGCCGCCGCCGGCCGCCGACCTGCGCGAGCACCTGCTCGTCGTCGTCGAGGGGCCGCTCGAGGACGGGACCGCGATCGAGCGGATTGCCGCTGCCTCGGTCCCGCTCGACCCGGCCGAACCCGAGCCGGAGGTGCGCGTCGTCGCCCCCGCCCACAACCGCTTCCTCGACCGCTGGGCCTGCGACATGGGTCCGGGCCGCGAGCGCGCCCAGCGCAGCCTCGTCCTCAGCCTCGCCTCGCTGGCCGGGGCAGGCGTCGACGCCAGCGCCCGGATCGGCGACGAGGACATCGTCCAGACCGTCACCGATCAGCTGCGAACCTACCCGGCGACCGAGGTCTTCCTGGTCAGCGGAACCGACGGCGAAGCCGTGGCGGCGGCCGAGGAACTGCGCTCCCGCCTCCACGCCCCGTTCCACCACCTGCGCACGGCGCCGGGGTACCCAAACGCCACTGGTGCAGACAGTTTTGCCGGTAGAACCTGTTGAAGCATTAATGCTCTAACCATTTGACCGGTCAACCGAAAGGCTCCGGGGCGCCATGCCGCCCCAGCGCCGCAGCAAGCCCCGCTCGCCCGAGCACGCCGCCCTCGGCAATGCCGTCCTCGCCCTGCGCATCGAGGCAGGCCTCAGCCAGGAGCAGCTCGCAGAGGGCGCCGGCACCGACCTCACCCAGGTGGGCGGCATCGAGCGCGGCGTCCGCAACCCCAGCTACACGACCCTGCTGCGGCTGGCGGACGCCCTGGGCACCAGCGTCGGCAAGCTGACCACGCTCGCCGACGAGCTGCGGGCGCGGGCGTAACTACAACCGCCGCGCGCAGGCCAAGGCGCACCATGCCCCGGCGGGCATGTCCCGGATTCGGAACCGGTAGGGTGCCCCGCCCCCGATGTCAGATACCACGGAAGTACCTTGGAAGGAATCAGTTTGGCGCGCCGATGCTCCGAAGCGGCGAGGCCCCCGGATCCCGCGCCGCGTGCGGATCGGAATCGTGCTGACCGTCGCACTTGTGCTGGTGGCGATCGCGTTCATCTTCCGCGACTACAGCCTCGACAAAACGGTGGAACTCCAGGCTGTTGCCGACCCCGGCACCACTCGGATCCGACTCAGCGATCATGAGCTCCGGCCGATGAGTCCAGGCTGCGGCTGCCGCGACCCCTCTTGGGGTGCGCACGAGGCCGCACGACGTACTCGTTGATTCTCGGTCATCGCAAGGTGCACGTCAGCTACGGTCGCCGCTATCCCTACGCGGCGCTCCTTCCAGCCGCGGGCGGCCCGGTGGATCTCGAATCCGAACCGAACTCGCGGCGGGATTTCGGCAGCGTGATGGATGTGATCGCCACCGCCCCCGCGCGGCCCGAGATGCCCGATGAATCGTCCATCAAGAGCGAAAAGGATTACCGGGAACACACGGAGCTCACTCAGCGTGGTCCGATGATCGACGTGCTCGGGCCCGTCGTTCATCTCTCGACCAGTGCGTCGGCAGATCTCCAGGTCTACGCCGGATACAAGCGCCTCGTACCGCTCCCCCCGGGCGAGCCGGTGACGATCACCAGTGCGGCCCCACCCTGGTCGGCCGATTTATCGACGAAGGACCCGTTCCGGAATACTCGGTCCACCTACGGAGTGTAAGCGTGCCTTCGCCAGGGCAGTGGCGCCGCTTCGCTTACGTCTCTGCCGGCCCCCGACCGGACAGGCCGACACCGCCGGCAAGGCAACGGTCTCGATCGACGGTGATCCGGTCAACACCCTCCCCTTCCTCCCTGTCCTCCTGGGCGCCATCGCCCTCGTCGCCGTCAGCCTCGCCACCGAGGCCTTCGTAGCCTGGGGCCTCCGGCCCCAATAAGAGACAGTACGAGTCGGCTTAGGCGGAGCCCGACGAGGGCGCACCCTGGCTTGCCTCTCCCCTACGTTCCCACAAGCCGACGGCGTCGAGCCCGTTATCGTGCGGCTCCGCCTCCGCGTAGCTGAGGCTCGCCTGCTCGAAGCGGCGGAACTGGTAGATCGCCGCGTCCATGTTGCGAGCATTGAAGAGCCCGAGCTCGCTGAGCAGGGTGAAGTCGGCGATCGTGAGGCCGGTCACCCGCTCGAACAGAGTCGGGTCGAGCGACTCGATCACATGCTTCAGCGCCTCCTCGCGGAAGTCGGTCCCGTACATGAAGACCGGTACGCGAGCGAGGAACTTCTGCAGCTTCTCGCGGATCTCCTTGCGCCGCTTCGCGGTCTCCGACTGCTCGCGCTTCTGCTCGCTGTCGAGCTTCCCCCCCTGCTCGCGCTTCGCCTTCTTCAGCAGCTTGGTCGAAGTGACGACGTGCTCGGCGTTGTCAACCAGCGCGCGGAAGTCCTCGATCTGCGCCAGCGTCTCCATCAAGTCGGGCCGGGCGAGCAGGGCCGAAAGCGTGCGCTCGTTTACTTCCACCAGCACCGGCGAGTTCCACTGCTTTGCCAGCGCGGTCGCGCCGACCCCCGCAGTCGCCCAGTCGAGCACGTCTGCGGCGTCCAGCGGCGACATCGACCCGCCCTTGAAGCCGAAGATCGGCAGGTAGTCGATCAGCTTGCCGATCGCCTGCTCGGGAGTCTCGTCCTGCTGGGCCGCCAGTCGCAGGCCGTACTCGGAGAGCAGTGAGAGTGCCCGGTTCGGGTCGAACTCGAACAGGTAGCAGGTCGGCTTGCGTACCTCGAGCCCACCCTCCGGGTCGCGGATCCCGTAGGGCGACTGCACCCGGAACGCCGCCTGGAAGTAGGACTCGGGGGACTTCAGCGAGCGCAACATCAGGATCGCTCCCCACTCGCGCACCGTGACCCCGGTCATCAGCTTGCCGCAGGAGAGGGTGATCGAGCCGGAGGTGTGCTCCTTCTCGGCCCGCCCGATCGCCGCCTCCACCGGCGGCTTCGCCTCTGCCCCCTGCCCCGCCTGAGCACCCGCGGCGACGACGACCTCGAAGCCCTGGAAATAGGGATGTGCGTCGAGCATGTCTCGCATCGCATGACAGGAAGCGACGGCGGGCAGGTACCAGACCGAGTGCCGGATCTGCGCGGTGAATTCAGGGCTCTCGTAAGGGAACGGCGGCTTCTGGCCGGCGACGATCTGGACCTTGATCTGCTCCGAGAGCTTGCCGCGCAGCATCTCCAGGAACTCTGAGACGCGGTCGGGGTCCTCGAATACGCAGTCCCCCGGGCCGGGGGCCCCGCGCCCGGCCGTCTGGCGCGTCGCCTTGAAGTACTCCGAGAGGGAGAAGCCGGAGAACTCGCCGTCCTCGGCCCAGCCGGATGCCGCCGGGGCGATCTCGTACGCGTACATCTCCATCCTAGGCAGCTCGAGGTAGGGGCTCGGCCGCTTGCCTTCGTCCCACTTCTCCTTCGCCTCCTGCTCGTCGACGTAGGTCCAGTTGAAGGTCGCGTCCTCGGTGAACTCTCCGTTCGTGATCGCCCGGAACGGCGTCCCGGAGAGGTAGAGGTAATGAGCGGTCTGTAGCCCGAGGTCGGCCTCGGTCACCTCCTCCTGGGGCTGCTCCTCGGTCGCCAGATCCTTGTCGGCGGGGTCGTAGAGTTCGCGGGCACCGTCGCGCCAGGCGCCGAAGTGGTACTCGTCGAGCACGATGCAGTCCCAGTCGATCAGGTGGATCGACTCGTTGTGGGTCTTGACCTCGCCGTCCTCCGCCTTCTGACCGAGGTCCTGGAACGACGCGAAACGGACGACCGGGTCCGTCCCGCTCAGCAGCTGGTCGGCCTCCGCGATCGGGGTCTGGCGATCGACGAAGTGCCAGCCGCCGAAGTCGACGTGACGCAGCAGGTCGTCGCGCCAAGCGGCCCGCACCGCGGGCTTGTAGGTGAGGACGAGCACCCGTTTCCAGCCCATCTTCTTGGCGAGCTGAAAGGTGGCGAAAGTCTTGCCGAAGCGCATCTTTGCGTTCCAGAGGAACTTCGGCGGTCGGCCCTCGCCGGCGTGGGCGCGGAAGTAGTCAGCGGTGCGCTCGACGGCCTGCCGCTGCTCCGGGCGCATCGAAAACGACTCGATCCGGGTCGGTTCGAACGGGGTCCCGGAGCGAACCGTGTTGATGACCGCCCTGACCTCGTCGATCGTCGCCTCGAACCACTCGCCCTCGGGCCGGCGGATCCCGACCGCCACCAGAGCGGCGTGGACATCACGATCGGAGAACTCGGTGCCGTCAGCGCGGAGCGCCGGTTCGTCGAGAAGGATCTCGACTCCGTCGAGGTTCGGGTAGGCGGTGCCGAGCTGCTGCCTGATCCGCTCGCGCGCGGTTCGCTTAGTCGTCTCTCCGACCTTGATCAGGCCGTTCCCGACCTTCCGGGTCTGCCCTGAGATGCGCTCCCAAGGCTCCGCGTCCCGACCGACGACGGTGTAGGCGTAGATGCGGTTGCTCACGTCGCGATCGCGTCGGGCATTTCTTTGACCTGGGACCCGATGAACGCGATCTGCTCATCGCTGAGGCCGTAGCGCTCGAAGAGCTCTGCGTCCGTCCACTCGCGGTCTAGCGGGACCTCTGGGATGAACGCGTAGACGTCGCGGGGCGCGTCCTGGGTCGACTTGCGCAGGGAGACGAGGAATCTGGCGAAGCGGGTCCGCAGGTAGGCCGCGTAACGCTGCGCCGCCACCTCGTCGGCGAACCGCCCCGCCACCACGTAGGTCTCGGTGCAAGCGACGCCCGGGCCGGCGACGATCGGCCGGCCGAGGAACTGGGTCTCCACCGCCGCGCTCGTGCCCTGGACGCGGCTGACCAGCACCTTCCACTCGTCGATCCACCCAGCGTTCTGGGGGACATCGGCGCGTTCGATCCAGCTCGTTTTCTGGGAGCCATAGAGCTTGACCGGATCCGCCATCCCCTCGGCGCTCTCGGCACCGTGGTAGAAGGTCCGCAAGCCGAAGGGCTTCTGGCTCGAAACCTTCTTCTCCAGCGTCTCCTCCGGTTTTCCGTCAACCCGGTGAGCGCGGACCTTCTCGAGGATCCCGACCGCCTCGTTGCGCCGCACGAGCACGTCATAGGCGTCGAGATCGCGAGTCACCGGTGGGCCCAGCGGCTCGCCGTCCCACATCGTCTGCACCGTGCAGGGGCCGTCGTGCTCGCGGTCCCAGAGGAAGTAGGAGACTCCGCCGCGGATCTTCACTCCGGGGAAGCCGTCGTAGAGCTTCGGATAGTCGACCAGCGCCTTGATCCGCTTGTCAGCGAGCATCCGCTCGCGGAACTTGCCGAGGCCGCGCCCGCCCATGAACCAGCGCGAAGGCGTGATCATCAGGACGTAGCGCGGGTCGAGCCCGATCGCCCGCTCGACGAAGTGCTGGTAGATCGGCATCGCGCTGGCGTTGTGGCCGCCGTCTTCAAGCTGGTAGGGCGGGTTCCCGACGATCACGTCGAACTTCATCTCAGCCATCTCCTTGGTCGGGTACGCGCCGTGGATGAACGCGTAGGCGTAGTTCTCGCGGCCAGGGCCGCGCTCCAGATCCTCTGGCGCGCCGCAGACAGTGCAGCGCCCTTTCTCGAAATCGTGCTCGGCGGCGGCGAAGGGCAGGTTCCCGTCCTCGGAGTCCATGCGGACCACCGAGTGCTCGCCGTCCGCGTGGCGCGAGCAGTAGACGGTGCGGCGCGAAATGATCCCGGTCAGCTCGGTGATCCCGCAGCCGAAGATCATCTCGCGGAAGATGTGCTCGCGACGCTTCTCGAAGTCCGGCTCCCACTCGACCAGCCCCTTGAAGAGCAGCCGTTTGACGATCTCCCGCAGGAATACCCCGGACTTCGAGAACGGGTCGCACCACTTGTACTCGGGGTGCGTCCAGACCTCTTCGGGCAGCAGGTCGAGGGTCGCGCTCGCCACCTTCGGCGGCGTCGGCACCTCGTCGCTCGACAGCTGCGCGAGGCATTCGAGGATGTCGGGGACGTGTTGGCGCTCGAGGACCGTCATCAGGCGGCCTTCTGCGGAGCTACGGTCGGCTCGTCCAGGCACCCGAGTTCGGCGTAATGGACCGGAACCTCGTCGCGTCGCGCCGGCAGCGAGAGCAGGCTGAGGTCGCCGGCGGCCGGATCCAGCGGCCGCGTCCATTCGCGAACGAATGTGCCGCCGGCGCCGGCCCGGTACTCGACCAGCTCGATCTCTGCAGCTTCGACGAGCGTGTCGGCGCAGACAAGGTTGGTCAGGAGAATCGCCTCAACCGCGCCGACGAACCCCCGGGTCGGCCGATCGCCCTTCAACTGACGCGCGAGGTGCTGGTCGACCAGTGCCCGCATCCTCTCCCGCGACTCGACCACGTTCTCCTCGCAGATGTCGATCCCATATATCGACCCGAGACAGCGCAGCACCCGATGCTCGAACCGATCCCCCCGCCCGTAGCGCCGAGCGGTCACGAACGCGAGCTTCCGAGCAAGGATCGCGACCAGAAAGTTGCCATGCCCGCACGCAGGCTCGAGAAAGGTGCGATCGGTATTCCCAGGATCCTCGGCGCCGGGGAACATCTCCGGCACCAGGTTCAGCATCCCCTCGACCTCACGCTCATCCGTATAAACCTCCGCCAGCCCCCGCACCCGCTCCCGCGAGCGAATCTGCCCCTCCCCGGGCACCCCCGACACGTTTTCAAGCCTGGCCTCCACACCAAAAGTCTCCCACCGCTGCAAGAAGGAACCGACGGAGCAGGTCCCTGCAGTTTGCGGAGGCCCGCGGCGGGCTCATGGCCGGCGCGCTCGATGTCATGGCCGGCCGAGATAGCGTCGGCGTCGACAAAGGCGGCCTCCGGCTCAACGACAAGGAAGTCGAGATCGCTGTGGGGATTGGCCTCTCCGCGGGCATGAGAACCGAACAGGATGACCTGAGAGCCAGGGGCGGCCGCAGCCAAACGGCACGCCGCGTCGGTAACCAAGGCCTCGTCCACTGCCTGCAGGGCCAGGAAAATCGTAGTTGGCCTTGCAGATCACTTTCCTCAAAACGCGCGATCCCCGGCAACGACCGAACAGAGAATTCCTGTTAGATAGAGGATCTTCATCTGCTGTAGAAAGACAGGAACGGAGACATCATGGGGATCGTCAAGTCGCTGCTGGGCTTCGGTGGAGTTGAGAAGGTGGGCGACCGAATCGTCGAGGAACTCGAAGCGGCGCGCGCACGGGGCGAGGAGCAACTGCTGATCGGCTACACGCAATCGGAAATTGGAATCCGCGGAAGTGCAACCCAGATGGCGGTCTTCATCCGCCGCAGAATTGAGAAGGCAGGCTTTGAAGTACTAGACGGCCAAGGTGGGGAATTCGGTGATGACGTCAGACTTTTGGTCCGTTGCAAGGCGTCAAGTTGATGGGTCTTTTCCGACGTACGCGGAGTTCGAGGACGCCTTGCGACGACCCAGATGTCGAGAACTTCTACCGGGGAGTAGAAGCTGCCGAAGCCGGGCCACCTCGCCTCGAGGAAGGGGCCGATCTAAAGGCCGGGGACGTAGAGAGCATTCGGATTTGGATGAGCGACCAGTTTGACGCTGGCCAGTACGACGCAGTCTGGAGCCGGCGGGTCGCTCTTGGCTATTCCCTAGCGCAGAATGACGCCTCGGTGGAGACTTGGTTCTGGGTCAATGCCCTTCCGGCTCTTGCCGCGCTACGAACAGGCGAACCGCATCATCCTTTGGTTGCCAGCGCAGCTGGGTTCGCGGATGAAGCACAGCGCAACATGCGCGAGCAGGACGACGCTGTGCAGGGTGCGATGGCAGAGATCAATAAGCGGTTCTTTGGCTGAAATCACTCGATTGGAGGTTGTCATGGCATGTGCATGCGTGAAGGCAGGCAAGGCAAAGTGCGCGTGGTGCAAGGAGGCTGAGGCTCACGGCATTCCAACTTCGAAGCACAAGTGCCAATACGGAAAGTGCTCTTAGAGACGCGATTGAGACAGGAATAGCCACAGATGGCGAGCAAGAAATCTCGGACGGGGCTCAAGGTGCAAAGCACTGTTTCTCCCTCCGAAGCCCTGGACGCTGTACGTAGTGCTACCGCCCTCCGAGGAGAACGAGGTGTCGCCAAGATCCAGGACAAATGGCAAAGGGGGAGCCTCCAGGTTCTCATTGACCAAGACGCAGGCACCTACCTTGATCTGAAGGTGGCAGCGGATCAGAGCCAGAGGGGCAGCCTCACCTTCCCGGCTACCGCCGAGCGGATCAACAACGACCAGACGACTCTGACCGTTGGCGGGCTACTTGACTACCAGGTGCTGCAGACCAAGCTTCTTGGGTTGATCCCCGTTGGCCCTGGGAGCATCATCCACTACGGCTTCTACATGAAGTTCTTGGAACGGGTCCGGCAGGAGATGCTGGCCCTAGACCCCGATTCCGGGGGAGATATCCGGGTTCTCGACGCATAGGGGGGACGACCGCAGAACCCCACCTGGCCGTGGATGACCTGGCGGCCTTGGACGCTGGTGCGGGCGCCGCGATTTGACCTCCGTATTGAAAGGACGGCGGGCGGTGGCTTGGTGGAGCGGTTTGCGGCGGAGATGGGACCGGGATGAGACAAAGCATGAATGGCCCAGGCTTCTGTCTGTGCGCGAGGTGGGTTAATCAAGCGGCCGCTGCGCCGCTTAGATCAGTCATCCTCGGTGCGAGCGCGAAACTCGCATTCATACGCCCTGATCACTCACCAGAGCACGACCCATGAGGGACGCGCCTCGATTATGCTGCCGCCATGGCTGAGGAGACGCCGCGGTACCGAATGGGCATTGAGCTGGGGGTGCTCGATCACCTCGGGCTAAACCTCTACAGCAATATGCCGGCCGTCCTCTCGGAGGCTGTGGCCAATGCTTGGGACGCTGACGCGAACCATGTAACGATCAAGGTCGATAGCTCCAAGCAAACGATCACCATCGTCGACGACGGATCGGGGATGGACCTTGAGGATGTCAACGAGCGATTCCTGAAGGTCGGTTACCGCCGCCGTGAGGAGGGTCGCACCAAGACTCCCAGCGGGCGTCACGTCATGGGCCGAAAGGGGATTGGAAAGCTCTCGCTCTTTTCGATTGCCGATGAAATCGAGGTACGGACCGTCAAGGTTGACGAGGATGGCAATCGCTCAGAGGCAGAGGCGTTGCTTCTGGACGCAGAGGTGATCCGAGAACGAATCAAAGCCAAAGAGGAGTACCACCCGGCTCCACTGGATCGCTCCAAGGTCAACCTAAAAAAGGGCACCGAACTACATTTGAAGGCGCTGAAGAAGCACGCAACGGCAACCACTGAGAAGGCCCTGCGGACTCGCCTCGCCAGACGCTTCAGCATCATTGGTGCCGCGAGCAAATTCGAGGTCAAGGTCGGAGGAAAAGCCATCGGGCCGGAAGACCGCGACTATTTCACCAAGGTTGAGTACCTCTGGTCTGTTGGCTCCGTGAGCGACAGATACGAGAAGTTGGCCAATGCCGCCAAAAGAACGAAACGATTGAAGGGCGTTGTCGATTCAGATCAAGGGTGGAAAGTCGAGGGATGGATCGGCACCTTCGACGAGCGGAAAAGCATTGAACCCGACCAGAACGCTCTGACGATCCTCGCGTGGGGAAAGTTGGTCCAAGAGGATCTCCTCGCTCAACTACCCGAGGGAGGGCTCTTTACCAAGTACCTGATTGGCGAGCTCCGGGCGGACTTCCTCGATGTGGACGACAAAGATGACATCACGACCAGTGACCGTCAGCGACTGAAGGAGACTGACCCGCGTTACGAGGCACTAGTGAAGTTCGTCAGGGACGAGATCCTTAAAGCGATCGGGAGCAAGTGGCGGGATTGGCGTCGGGATGACGGAATGAAAGCAGCGCTAGAAGAGCCCGCCGTCGAAGAATGGTTTGAGACTCTAAAACCATCTGCGAAGAAATATGCCCGCACTCTTTTTGGTCGAATCGGTCAGATGGCTAAGGATGACTCAGATATTCGGCTTACGCTCTACAAGCACGGCATCCTGGCCTTTGAGCGCCTCCGCTTTAAAGAGGCTTTGGCGGCGGTCGAGAAGGTCCAAGCGGAGGAGGACTTGGAACTACTGAATGAATTCGTGGCTGGCTTCGACGATCTCGAAGCTGCTTACTACTACGAAATTGTTCAGGGTCGTTTAGAGGTAGTTCGCCAATTCGAGAAGGTCGTTGACACGGAGAAAGAGAAGGTCATTCAAGAGCATGTGTTTGACCACCTCTGGCTACTCCACCCTTCGTGGGAGCGAGCATCAACTAACAAGCGAATCGAGCAATCGGTAACTAAAGAGTTCAAGAGCGTCACCGACAAGTTAAGTGCAGACGAGAAAAAGGGCCGGATTGATATCCGCTATCGGACTGCTGCCGGCACCAATATTATTGTTGAGCTTAAGAAATATGATCGGTCAGTCACTCTCGGCCAACTTCAAGATCAGGTTCAGAAGTATAGGAACGCCTTGGCGAAGGTTCTCGAGAAATTCCCGGATGAGCCTCAGTCAATACAAGTAGTTGTCATCTTAGGTAAGCCGGTGACGAATGCCAGTCCTGAACAGGTAACTCGATCACTTAATGCCATCGACACTAGAGTTGTCTATTACGATCAGCTGATTCAACAGACCCAAGAGAGCTACTCCGACTACCTAGGAGCGAGTGCCGAGCTGTCTAAGCTCGCGACGATTCTCGAAAAGTTGGAGCCGGATGAAGACGATAATTGAGTCTTGCTATAGCTCGTAGTGACTCCACCTGCGGCTATAGAAGTTCTTGATCAACTAGGGCTTCTACCACGCGGGTTGCGAGAAGAGGAGGGGCCACGTTGCCGATCATGGTGGCGAGTGCCGACCGGGTGAGCGGCACTGACTCGAAGGCGACGGAATCAGGCAGGCACTGGAGGCGTGCAGCCTCATGTGGAGTAAGAGTTCGTCGACGACGAGGGTGGACAAACCTACCCTGGCCCATAGAGCCGAATCCACTAGTAATCGTCTGCGCGGGCCGCTCCCACCTCAAACGCCCATACATTGAGACGTAGGAGTGATTTCCGTCCTGGTGGCAGTCGGGCCGTCGATCATTTGGAAGGTCGTATTCGCCTTCGTCAAACAGCCAGTCGATCCGTGTCTTGTTGTCTTTACTTGCCTGGGACGAGGTGTTGAAGGTGCTCGTGGACTTGCAAGTGAGCAAGTCCTCAATCGCCCAAGCCACATCACGCTTGGGAAGCGTTCTGACCTGTCCCCAGTCGAATTTCTCTTCCCGGGTAGCGATCAGTACGTGCCGCACCCGGCGCTGTGGAACGCCAAGACCACTTAGGTCGAGACGTTTCTCTACCACCTCGTAATCAAGTGCCTTCAGGGCCTCCATGCATCGAAAGAGGGCCTTCTTCCGGTCGCTACTGACTCCTCCGACATTCTCAGAAATAACCACTCGCGGATTAACAAGCTCAGCAGCTCGAGCAACAGCCATATAGAGATCATTCCGAGGATCGTCGTGCCGCGTGTGGTTATTCAATGCCGAATGCCCCTGGCAGGGGGGGCCGGCCACTAGCAGCGGTTCCTGGCCAACTTCTTTGAACAGCGCTTCCTCATCGGTAGTCGGATCGCTACCGATACCTCGAAGGGTGGCGAGATCCGAGGTCTTGATCTGCCCGCTGTCGAGAGCCAGCGTCTTTCGCATGACCTCAAGAGGCAGAGGGTCTAGGTCCACGGCAAGGGCCGGCGCTCCGCTCCGCCCGGCACGCTCAAGGCCCTCAAGGGCACCGTAGGTCAGCCCACCGCAACCACAGAACAAATCGACGATCCCGATTGCGTCAGAAGAAACGTCGTAGCTGGGCGACTCGGCCCGTCGCAAGAATTGCCGGTCGTTCTCGCGCGCCGCGGCAACATCTTCCGCGTGTCGGTCGAGCGTATCCTGATCTACTTGGACGGTAGCCATCGACTAGAGCAGAGTAAGGCGGCGACTTCCGGCCGCTGGGGAAATGTCCCTGAGGCAAGAAGCAAGATCATGCGCGCCAACCGTCGCCGCGACACTGGCCCCGAGCAGGCGATCCGGAAAGCCGCGCATGCCGCGGGTCTCAGGTATCGAGTCGACTTTGCGATCAAGCCAAGTCGGGGCCGCAAGATCCGTCCTGATCTCGTCTTCCCTCGCCGCAAAGTCGCCATATTCATCGACGGATGCTTCTGGCATGGCTGCCCTGAGCACGGCGCGCTTCCTACGAGGAATCGCTCCTACTGGCAGCCGAAGATTGCTGAGAACATCGAGCGTGATCGTCGCCACACGAAAATCCTTGAAGAGGATGGGTGGGCTGTAGTTTGCATTTGGGAGCATGAGCCAGTAGTTCAGGCGATCGAGGCAATCAGACGAGCTGCTTCGAGGGCCCGCCGGAGCTGAGGATGCAAGAAGGAGAGCGGAAGCTTTCATAATGCCGATGGTCGCGGGCCATAGCGCTCATCCGATTACAGCGCGCACGCTCCCGAAGCTCTCCCCCACCGCATGCGTATACCGCGCCAGCATCGTCTCGACCCCATGCCCTGCGATCTCGGCGAGATCGGCGTCGTTGACGCCGGCGGCGCGCAGGTAAGTACCGTAGCTGTGACGACACTCGTGGAGGCGGATGTCTAGGCCGGAGGCCTCTTGAGTCGGCTTCCAGAGGTCGCGGTAGAAGGTGGGCTCGCGCCAGAGGCGGCCGCGCGGGGTTGGGAAGAGCAGTTCGCAGTCGGGGCTGTTGAGGTTGATCTGGGCTTCGAGCCTCCAGGCGAGGGTCGCTGGAACCGGGACGATGCGGCCGGCGTCGGGCTCACCGTGGTCGGTCTTCGTGCCCTCGAGGATCTGGCCCTCGTGGGCGGTGCGGCGGACTTGGAGAGTCTCGCCGTCGAAGCCTTCGCGGCGCAGGGGCAGCACCTCCCCCAGCCTCAACCCGCAGTCGGTGAACACGCGGACCATTGCCTCGTAGCGACCGGCCGCCTTGGCGCAGCGGTGCATCTCCTCGAAACTGAAGACGCGGATTGGCCTGGGCTTCTTCTTCGCCCTCGGGTCGTTGGCGCGGATGCGGATGCCCTTGAAGGGGTTCAGATCGCAGACTTCATCCGTGATCGCGTCCTCGGCCATTGCCGAGAGAGCGCGGAGGATGCCTACGGCCCCGGTGATTGCTCGACCTTCGGTCCTCAGCATGTGGTCGACCAGGGCGAGGGTGTGACGCCGGCGAAGCTCACGGAGCGGCCGAGTCCTTTAGCGGGATGCCCTCGATCTCAACGTCGGCGACTCGGCTGATCCGGTGGGCACTCGTCGCGTTGGTGCGTTCGGAGCGTGGGTGCCGCTCAGTCCAGGTTGCCGCGTAGTCGCCGAGGGTGTCCGGGCGGTCCGAGAGGCCGTATGCCTCGTCGATGGCTTTCTGCGCATCGGCCTTCCGCCTGAAGGTGCCTTTGCCCCGATTCCAGGTCGGCTTGGCAATGTGGCGCCTGCCGTCTCGGCCGGTGTAACGGGCCATCCACACGATCTCCCCAGAGGGGTTGCGGCGTTTGATCGGCTTCTCGCGCCTCATGCTGCCTCGTCCCGATGCCGAGCGAGGAAATCCTCGACGTCGTTGGGGTCAATCCGCCGCGCCGCTCCGAACTTGTAGCTGGGCAGCTTCCCGCTCTTGATCCAGTTGCGGACGGTGCGGTCAGAGACGGCTAGGAAGTCGGCGAGGGTGCGCTCGGTGAAGAAGCTGGGCTTGCTCGCTTTCTTCTCCATGCCCCCTATGTCCAGAGCCAGCGGCGGTTGCATCGGCTTCATCCCGTTGCCGTCCAGACGACCGAAGGTCAGACCGCTCCCGGCCCTCCATAAGGGCAGCCTCAGCACGGCGAAGCCGTGCCAAAATTGGCTGCCCGGAGGGACGGGAGGAGCGGCCCGAGAAGCCCAAATCCGGAGGATCGCTCCTATGTCAAGGAACACCTCTGAGAGACGACGGTGTGTCGAGGATCTCCCTCAAGAAGGAGAAGGAAAAAGAGGCCCGGGGGCGGCCGCTTCACAATAGGTCGCGATGAACCCGGCCCTGCTGTTCGATCTCGACGAAACGCTGATGGTGGAGGAGGCCGCGGCCTCCGCGTCCTTCGCGGCGGTCGCCGAGTTCGCGGCCACCACCCGCGATATCGACGCTCGGCGTCTGGCGGTAGCTGCTCGCGACCATGCCCGGCAGCTCTGGTACGAGTCGCCGACGATCGAGTACTGCCTGAGGATCGGGATCAGTTCCTGGGAGGGACTCTGGTGCCGGTATGAGGGCGATGGTCCCGAGGTGCGCTCCCTGCGCGACTGGGCGCCCGCCTACCGCCAGGAGACGTGGAGGCTCGCCCTCTCGGACCAGGGCACCGACGACCCACGGCTGGCCGCCGAACTGGGGGATCGGTTCGGGGCGGAGCGCCGAGCACGGCATGAGCTGTTCGAGGACGCCGCCGAGAGCCTCGCGAATCTCCGGCGGGGCCATTCGATGGCGCTGGTCACGAACGGGGCCACATGCCTCCAGCGCGAGAAGCTGGCGGCCTCGGGGCTCGGTGGCTATTTCGATGCCGTCGTCGTATCCGAGGATCTCGGGATGGCGAAGCCGGAGGCCGCCGTCTTCGAGCACGCCCTGTCGATGATCGGCGCCGACCGGGAGCAGGCTGTGATGATCGGCGACAGCCTGAGCAAGGACGTCGACGGCGCGCTCGCGGCGGGCCTTCAGGCGATTTGGCTGAATCGGGAGCCAGGCCGAACGTCAGGCGGCCGCCAGGACCTGATCGAGATAGCCACCCTCAGGGAGCTGCCGGAAGCGGTGTCGCTGCTGACTGGTTGGACGCCCCGGGACCGGGATCAGTCGTCTGCAGCGCCCTCCAGACGGCCCGGACCAGGTGTCGTTTGAGGCAGCGGAACGCCTCCTTGTTCGACTTGCCCTCGGCCCGCTTCCTGTCGAGATAGGTGCGAGCCGGAGGATGGACGCGGGCCTGGGTCAGGACGACCTGATGGAGCGCCGCGTTCAGTTTGCGGTTGCCCATCCGCGAGAGCCGGTGCCGACGCACCCGCCCAGAGGAGACCTCGATCGGCGCGCAGCCGGCGTGGCGGGCGAGCTGGGCGTCGGTGGCGAAGCGGGCGCCGCCGGTCTCGACCAGGAGACGGGCGGTGATCAGGTCGCCGACCCCCGAGATCGCGAGGAGACCGGGCGCGAGCGGGCGGATCAAGGACGCGATCTCGGCGCGCAGCGACTGCTCGACACGGGTGATCTCGCCGATCCGGACGAGGAGCTCGCGGCAGATCCTGACCTGCACGCCCGATCCGAAGCGCCCGAGCCGCTGGGAGAGGCCGCGCCTGACCGGCTCGCGGTTCAAGGTCCGGGCGAAGGGCTCCAGCGCGGGGTCGATTTCATGGAGATGCCAACGCAGCCGCGAGACGACCGCGGTGCGCTCGGAGACCAGATCCTCGCGGTGGTCGACCAGCAGCTTCAGCTCGCGCAGCTCAGGCCGATGGGTGGCGCGTGGCAGGTTGGGCTCGCGCAGGGCGGCACGGGCGATCGCGAGAGCGTCGATCGAGTCTGACTTGCCGAAGGTCCGGGCCGATTTACGGGTGCCGACCATCAGCCGAGTGCCGACCCGCAAGACCAGCTCCCCTCGCTCCAAGAGAAAGCGCTCCAGTCGCCCGGAGACGTTGCGCACGTCCTCCAGGGCGAAGCGCAGCTCGTCCTCGCTGGCGAGCCGGTGCGCCCAGTCGAGCAGTTGCTCGGCGCCCGCGTCCGTCGCGGGGATGGTCAGCTCGTCGAGGAACTCGCCGCTCGAGTCCTTCACCGCCGCCGCGGTGTGGGTGTCTTTGTGGGGATCGACGCCGATCGTGATCACTGCTGGGCTCCTCCGGTCTTGGTTGTCTTCGGGTGCGGACCGGCGGCGGACAGAACCGGGGTTTGCTCGTGCAGGCTCCTATCAGGTCACGCCGTCGTTCCTCTGGCGCGGCGGGCGACACGATCCCATCGGCCAGCCCCTGAAAGGCGGCGAGATAATGTGGAGTCAGCCCGCCGCGCCGAGGACGCTAGGCCGGTGACTGGACGTAGCCGTCACCGCGCTCGTTGGGGATGGAACCACCCGGTTCGTAGTGTGTCGGGGGTCGAGGTTGGAGGTTCGGGGACTTCCTGGTGATAGTGCCTGAGGGGTCACTTGGTGCCTCCTCCGCTTAGGAGTTCAAGAACCTCTCGGTCTTCTGCGAGGCACTTCTTTAGGCGTTCTTGGAATGCCTGATCTGCTCTTCGGATTGCGATGTGTCGGTCGATCGCTTCTCTGAGGGCCTCGGATACCGGCATCTCGTCGGCGCGGGCGACCGCGCCGAGCGCGGCCGCCATTTCCCTTGAGAGCCGGACGGTCGAGACCAGCACGTCGCTCATGCCGTCCGCCTCCGTCGACGACCCATCAGAGTTCAACCAGCCGGGCGAAGACCACGGCAGCCCTTGTCGGCAGTACGAGAGGCCCAACCTGGTGCATGAGGCCGGCTCTCGCCAGGTCACGGACGGCCCTCTCGATCCGGTCGCGCTGACCGAACGCATCCGAGGCGAAGGCCATCTGACGCGCCAGCTCATCGAGCGTCAGAACCTCGGGGTAGATGAACAGGGCTTCTCGTAGGACCGCCGCCTGGTCGCGGTCATCCATCTCGGCGGTGGTCGAGGCGCCTTCAATGCCGCCGCCTCTAGGCTTGTCGTGCATAGGGAGTTCACGCTCCTTGTGCCATGCCCCCGGCTGTTCGCGCAGTGCGGGGGCGCTTTATGTCGGGAGACAAAGCGTAGCACCTTGGAGAGTAAAACTCTCCAGAACTCTGCTACTCGCCGCGGATGATCTGCCCGACCCGCGTGTGGTGCAGGCCGACCTCTTCGCCAATCTCGCGCAGCTTCAGCCCTTCCTTCTGAGCCTGGGCGAAGGCTTTGCGCCGTGTCCGCTGGGCGGCGTCAGATTCGCGCTCGAACTGCTTCTGAGCGGCACGGACCGCCTTGCGAGCTTTTCCCTTCTCCTGCTCCATGGAGGGGACCATATTGGGCCTCAAGAGACGGAGCCCTAGGAAGTCAAAGGACAACTGCAGTCCCCTAATGTCACCACGTAATGCCACCGTCGACCACGATCAGGTTCCCGACTTCCGCAGAGGAAGACCTCCAGCGCCGGTTTACGGTGAATCGGCATTACCTGCAAGCCATGCGGCGCTTCCTCGAAGCCACCTATGGGAAGGGGCCGAATCTGCACCCGCAGCTTCGGGATGCTGTCAGGTCGAGAAGATCCTGGGAACGCATCCAGAGGGCAAACAACCCGAACCTCGATGAGGTACGTCGCTTTCTCATGCTCGGCTGGACTAGCGAGGCCCAGCTTCAAATGCCCTCCACCCTTGGCGAAGGAGCACCGATCGCCTACTTCAACGCCTGGGCACCAGTCCAGGCGTATTACGCGATCTACGGCGTGATGGAGGCCTGGTTCGCGGCGAACGGGATCAGCGGTCTTACCGATGACCACACCGCCGCGCTGAAAACTATGTCAGCAATGATCCGTGAAAGGAACCCGTTCCCGGAGCCCTGGGGTCTGTTGGCGATCGGGTGCCCGATGCGGAATGAGCGCAGCTATCTAAATGAGCCGGAAGGGTTCGACCCCGGTGCATCGATCGAGCTGCTGACGATCCCGACGCCCCTTGACGGTCCAGCTGAGTTTTGGCCTCGCTTCGGGACCTGGCTGAGGAGCACCCGAAAGGCACGACTTCTGCGCCGTGAGGAAGACTGGAAGCAGAAAAACGGAAAGACGCGAATCTCTCCACAAGCGCGAGGCATGCTTGCCCAACAACTTCCACCAACCTCATTCTTCGACTGCCTCTGGCGCATGAGGATCCGCGCGAATTACGGCTCCGTTGATCCCTTCATTGCTTCCTACATCCCGGAGGCAGACCACCGCTTATTCCACTGGTCCCTGCGGGAGTGCATCGACGCTACGGCCGGCCTGCTCGAACTTTATGTCGCTCGGAAGATCGGCCGGGACGCTTTCGCCACTATCGGGCAGGAGTTCATCAGCAACGACGGTGCTGGATCGGTTAGCAAGGCGCTCCGCGTCCGTCTGGAGGCCTACGGTCTGACTCCGCGTCGGACCCGCTGATGTGACCAGGATGTGACACAGACGCACTGGAACCGCGCGGAATCGCCCGGACGCCGCCGGAACACCGATCCGCCGCCGGACCGAAGATTTGGCTCTGCACCTGGCAATACGGGGAGCAGAGCGGATCACCAAGGAGTGCGCCCGACCGGATTCGAACCGGCGACCTTCGGCTTGAAAGACCGACGCTCTTTGGGCCCCCGAAAGGACCCGTTGACCACTGAGCTACGGGCGCTCTCCTCGAAGGTTACCCGCGCAGCGGGGTTTGAGCATCGCGGGTCTGGCTAGGGTCTGGGCATGGATCTTGGACTCGAGGGCCGGGTCGCTCTGGTGATGGGCGGTAGCAAGGGGATCGGGCGCGGGATCGCCGGGGCTCTGGCCCGGGAGGGGGCGCGGGTCGCGCTTGCCAGCCGCTCGCAGGAGCGGCTCGAGGAGGCTGCGGCGGAGATCTCGGCCGCGGCTACCTTCGTCGCCGACGCCACCGACCTGGTGCGCCTGGCCCGGTTGCCGCTCGAGGTCGCCGAGGCGCTCGGCTCGGTCGACATCCTCGTCACCAACGCCGGCGGGCCGCCGCCCGGCGGCGCCCTCGACCACGGCTTCGAGGAATGGGAGCAGGCCTACCGCTCGCTGGTGCTCGCCCCCCGCGTCCTCGCCGGCGCCGTCGTCCCCGGCATGCGCGGCGAAGGCTGGGGCCGGATAGTCAACGTCGGCTCGACGACGACGATCGAGGTCAACCCCGCCCTCAACCTCTCCAACGCCCACCGCATGGCCACGGTCGGCTTCTTCAAGACGCTCGCCCGCGAGGTCGCCGGCGACGGGATCACCGTCAACACCGTCGCCACCGGCCGCTTCGCCACCGACCGCATGGCCGAGCTCGGCGGCTCGATGGAGCAGGTCGAAGCCGCGGCCCGCGAGGAAGTGCCCGCTGGCCGGCTCGGCACCGTCGAGGAGTACGGCGACCTCGTCGCCTTCCTCTGCTCCGCTCGCGCCGCCTACATCACCGGCACGGTGATCCCGATCGACGGTGGTTTATCGAAGTCCTACTGACCCTGAGGTCGTAGGACCAAGCCAGGGCGTGCCGGCGGCGGAGGGGCAGTGCTCTGCACGACCCGGAGCCGACGGTGCGGCATGGCGCCGCGTCCTACGACCTCAGCTCCCGCATCGCCGGGTAGATGATCACGTCCCGCAGCGTTTTCGCCCCGGTCATGATCATCAGCAGGCGGTCGATCCCGAGGCCGCAGCCGCTGGCGGGCGGCATCCCGTATTCGAGCGCGCGGACGAACTCTTCGTCGTTGGGATGCGGATCGGGCTCCGCCCCCGTCTCCTGGCGCCGGCGCTGTTTGATGAAGCGCTCGCGCTGCTCGATCGGGTCGTTGAGGTCGGTGCCGCCGCCGACGATCTCCATCCCGGCGACGATCCCGTCGAAGGCCTCGCAGACGCGGTCGCTCTCGGGGTGGACCTTGACCAGAGGCCAGATGTCGATCGGCAGGTCGATGATGTAGGTGGGCTGGATCAGCTTCGGCTCGACGAACTTGCCCTGCAGGGTGTCGACGACGCCGGCCCAGTCGTCGTCGGGGCCGACCGCGTCGCCGGCTGCCTCCGCTAGTTCGTCGCGGCTCGCCTCGTAGATGTCGAGCCCGATCTCCCGCTGCAGCTCGTCGCGCAGGCGCACCCGCGGCCAGGGCGCGGCGAAGTCGATCTCGACGCCGTCGCGCATCACCTTCGTCGTCCCCATCACCTCCTCGACGACGTGCGCCACCAGGTACTCGATGAACTCCATGACGCCGTTGTAGTCGGCGCCGCCGACGAACATCTCCAGCATCGTGAACTCGGGGTTGTGCTGCGGCGACATCCCCTCGTTGCGGAAGAACTTGCCGAACTCGTAAACGTCCTCGAAGCCGCCGACGATCGTCCGCTTCAGGTAGAGCTCGGTCGCCGTGCGCAGGAAGAGGTCGCGGTCGAGCGCGTTGTGGTGGGTGGTGAACGGCCGCGCCGCGGCGCCGCCGGTCAGCACCTGCAGCACCGGCGTTTCCAGCTCGACCCAGCCGCGCTCGTCCATGTAGTTGCGGATCCCGAGCGTCAGCTTCGAGCGCTTCTTGAAGATCTCCCGCGACTCCTCGTTCGCCATCAAGTCGAGTTCGCGCTGGCGGTAGCGGGTGTCGGGATCGCTGATCCCGTGGAAGAGGTCGGGCGGGTCTTTCAGCGCCTTCGCCAGCAGCGTGCACTCGCGCACGCCGATCGCCAGCTGCCCCCGTTTGGTCACATGCAGCGGTCCCTCGATCCCGACCAGGTCGCCGATGTCGAGCCCCTCGACCCGCGCGAACGCCTCCTCACCCAGCACGTCCTTGCGCGCGTAGGCCTGGATCGTGCCGGTGACGTCGCGGACGTCGAGGAAGGCGGTCTTGCCGTGGCCGCGCTTGCCGGTGATCCGCCCCATCACCCGGTAGGTGAACTGCTCGTGCTCGCCCTCGCCGAGTGCCGCCGGGTCGTGCTCACGCTCGATCTCCTCGACGTGCGTGCGGCCCGGGAACGCGTGCGGGTAGGGGTCGACACCTTCCGCCCGCAGACGCTCGAGCTTCGCCCGGCGCTGCTCCTCGGTCGAGACCGCGACCGAGCGGTCGCCGGCCTTGGCGGCCGTCTCGGCCGCCGGCCCGTCGCTACTCATCGGCCGCCGCCCAACTCAGGGCGCGTAGCCGACGGTGACCCGGTCGTCCCCTTCATAGTCCTGCAGGGTAGTCGCGTCGCGCAGCAACTCGCGCATCGCCGGGCCGTGGTGGGTGTCGTGCTCCATCGCCATTTTCCAGCCCGAGGGGGTGCTGTCGATGACGCTGCGGATCACCCCGAGGCCGTCCTCGCCGCAGTCGCCGGTCACCGCGATCCGCGGCTCCTTCTGGATCTCCGGCGAGCGGTCGTAGATCGTCTCGTCGGTGACGTAGGGCATGTTGGCGATCACCAGGTCCACCGCTTCGGCTTCGACCGGCTCGGGCAGGCCGCGGGCGACGCTGACCTCGAGGTCGAGGCCGAGCCGCTCGGCGTTCTCGCGCGCCGCTTCGGCCGCTTCCGGCGAGAGGTCCGAGGCGGTGACCTTGAGGTCGGGGCGCTCGGAGAGCAGGGCGAGGGAGATCGCGCCGGAGCCCGTGCCGACCTCGTGGACGCGGGCGCCCTCGGGCAGCGTCGTCCCGACCTCGACCAGGAGCTCGGTCTCCTTGCGCGGCCAGAGCACGCGCTCGTCGACGTAGATCTCGAGGTTGCGGAAGGGGGCGCGGCCGAGGATGTAGGCCATCGGCTCGCGCTCGACCCGGCGGCGGACGTTCGCCTCGATCTTCGCGGCGGCCTCGTCGTCGACCTCGCCGGCGCTCTCGACGGAGAGCTGGGAGGGCTCGACCCCGAGCGCGTCGGCCACCAGCACTTCGGCGTCGGTCCGCGCGTCGTCGACCCCCGCGGCCGCGATCCGCTCGGCCGCGTCGTCGAGAATCGCTCCTACCGTGCGGGCCGAAGGACCCTCGCTCTTTACGTCAATTGCCGCCATAGATCCCGCATCCTCCCCCAAATAACCGCTCCAAAGATTTTGCGCAAGATAGCACCGATCAGCTTGGGCCCAGGCTAGGCAGAGGAGGCTCCGACCGCTTCGTTCGCCGCCGGACGGCCGATGCCTCCGTGGCGGCGCACGACGATGGCGATCCAGACCGCTCCGGCCACCATCATCGCCAGGCTCTCCAGTTGCGCCGCGGTCAGCCCGAGGGCGACGGCGTGGTTTCTGCGCAGGAACTCGACCAGGAAGCGCTCGGCCCCCGCATAGAGCAGGTAGATCGCGAAGAGGACCCCGGCGCGGACCCGGTCGCGCAGCTGCCAGAGGGCCCAGGCGCCGAGACCCATCGCCAGCGTCTCGTAGACCGGCGTCGGGTGGACGGTGCGGTCGGTCGGCACCGTCCCGTCCGGGTAGGACATCGCCCAGGGCCCGTTCCAGGGCTTGCCGTAGTCGCCGTCGCCGGAGAGCTGGCAGCCGCAGCGGCCGATCGCGTAGCCGAGCGCCAGCGCCGGCGCCGCCAGGTCGAGCAGCGCCAGGTCGAGGAAGTCGCGGTACCAGGCCCAGAGGCAGACGGCGATGACGCCGCCGATCAGGCCGCCGTACCAGACCAGGCCGGAGCCGGAGAAGAGGTTGCCGAGGAGGTCGTTCTTGACCTCGCTGTAGTTCTGGACGAGGAAGTAGATCCGCGAGCCGACGACGCCGCCGACCAGTGCCGCGAACCCCATCTCGTACGCCCAGTCCGGCGGCTTGCCGATCTCCCCCAGCCGCTTCCAGATCAGCACCCCGGCACCGAGGAAGGCGAGCGCGAACATCAGGCCGAAGGTCTGCAGCGTCAGCGGGCCGATGTTGATCTCCGGGTACACGAGCGGGGGCGCTACTCGGCGAGCAGCATCTCCAGCAACGCCTTCTGCGCGTGCAGGCGGTTCTCGGCCTGGTCCCAGACGGCGGAGCGCTTGCCGTAGAGGACCTCGGCGGTGATCTCCTGGCCTGGGTGCGCCGGCAGGCAGTGGAGGACGATCGCCCGCTCCTTGGCGACGGCGAGCAGGTCGGCGTCGAGGCGGTAGGGACCGAGGTCGGCGAGCCGCTGTTGCGCCTCGTCCTCGTCGCCCATGCTGACCCAGACGTCGGTATACAGAGCGTCGGCTTCGGCGGCGGCGGCGCGCGGGTCGGCGGTCAGCTTTGCTCCCGCCACCTCCTCGAGCTGGTAGCCGTCGGGCGCGGCGACCACGACTTCGACTTCGGCCAGCTCGCCGAGGATCGCCAGCGAGCGGGCGACGTTGTTGCCGTCGCCGACGTAGGCGAGGCGGAGGCCGTCGAGGTCGCCGAAGCGCTCGCGCAGCGTCAGCAGGTCGGCGATCGCCTGGCAGGGGTGGTGCAGCGGGGTGAGGCCGTTGACGACCGGGACCTCGGCGGCCTCGGCCAGCCCGGCGACCAGCTCGTGCGAGCCGGAGCGGATCACGATCGCGTCGACGAAGCGGGAGAGGACGCGGGCGGTGTCGCCGACCGACTCGCCGCGGGCGAGCTGCAGTTCGTCGCCCCGCAGCATCACCCCGTGGCCGCCGAGCTCGGCGACGCCGACGTCGAAGGAGATCCGCGTCCGGGTCGAGGGCCGTTCGAAGACCAGCGCAACGCTGCGCCCGGCAAGCGAGTCGCTGCCGACCCGCTCCCGGCGCCCAGCTTTCAGCTCAGCCGCCCGGTCGAGCAGCCTGCCGAGCTCAAACGCCCCGAGCTCTTCGCCGGTAAGGAAGTTCATAAAGGGTCCGCTCCACTCCGCTCCGCGATCAACAAGTCGCCGATACTACACGACGAACTGCATCAAATTTTGGTCTCCGCACCGCCAGAATTTGATGCAGTTCGCCTGTTATGGAATTCACCGTCCTCGTCTGGAACCTCTTTCACGGGCGCGACTTTCCGCCCGACCCGGCGCTGCGCACCTGGCGTTCGCGGCTGCTGCGCTTCGAGGAGCGCAACGACACCCACGTCCAGGTCAACCGCGACCTCACCGCCGAGTTCGCGCGGCTGCTCTCCGGCGCGGCCTGGGACGTGGCGCTGCTGCAGGAGTGTCCGCCACGCTTCGCCGAGCCGCTGGCGCGCGCCTGCGGGGCGGAGTGGCAGCGGGCGCTGACCTCGCGTAACCAGCTCGGGGCGCTGCGGGGGCTTCTCGGGCGGCAGAACCCGGACCTGATGGCCTCCGGCGAGGGCGGCTCGAACCTGATCCTCGTGCGGGTGCCGGGGAAGCTCGGCGGGATCGCCGAGCGGCGTGAGGTCGCAATCCATGAGGGCGAGCCGGAGCGCCGCGCGATGGGCTTCGCCGCCACCGCCTCGGGCGTCTGCATCGCCAACTTGCACGCGACCAACGACCGGCCGAAGCTGGCGGTCGAGGACGTGCTGCGGGCGGCGCGGGCGGCGGCCGAGTGGGCGGGTGGGCGGCCGCTGGTCTTCGGCGGCGACCTCAACCTGCGGCCGGTGAAGAACCCGCGCGCCTTCGAGCGGCTGCGGGAGGAGTTCGGCTTCGAGGGGCCCATCACCGGCGCCACCGCGATCGACCACGTCTTCTGCCGCGGCCTCGAGATGCTGGAGGCACCGACCAAGTGGCCGCCGGAGAAACGCGAGCTGTCGCTCAACGGACGGGCGCTGCGGCTCTCCGATCACGCCCCGGTGCAGGCACGGTTCGGCCTCGCCGAGTCACACCTCCTGCGGAATTGAGATAGTCGGGTCCCAGCAGCGGGACAACCGACTACGGAGGCAAGACCTAGATGGCGGAGAAAAAAGCGGCCGGCAACTCAAACACTCGGAAAAGCAAACCGAGAGCCGGCTCGAAATCGAAATCGTCCAGCTCCAAAGGAAGCTCGGCGAAATCGGGGTCGAAAGCAAAAGCCAAAGCGAAAAGCAGCGGCAAAAAAGCGGCGTCGAAAGCGAAAAAAACCGCTCGCAAAGCCACCAAAAGATCGACCGCCAAAGCGGGCGCCAAAAAAGGCGGCAGCAGAAGCAAATCGAGCTCGAAACGCAAAGCCTCCAGCAAAGCGACGAGCGGCCTCGACAAGAGCGTCGCGCAGTTCCGCGAGAGCCTCGAGCAGAGCGTGACGCTGAGCCGCGACCGCATCCAGGACGTCGTCGATGACGCCGTCAAACGCGGCCGGATGACCCGCAGCGACGCCGAGAAACTGCTCACCGAACTGGTCAAACGGGGCAAAAAACAGCGCGACGCGCTGATCAAAGAGCTGGAACGGCTCGCCAAACAAGCGCGCAGCGCGCTGCCGTAGTGACGGGGGCCGCCGGCACCAGGGGGGCGGCCCGCGCTCCTCGCCGCGGCGAGGAGCTGGAGCTCGAGATCGACTCCCTCGCCTTCGGCGGGCGGGGAGTCGCTCGGGCTGACGGCTTCGTCGTCTTCGTCGCCGGCGGCCTGCCCGGCGACCGCGTCCGCGCCGAGGTGACGAAAGGCAAGAAGCGCTTTGCCGAGGCGCGCGCGGTCGAGCTGCTGCGGGCCGGCGGGGACCGCCTGCCGGACACCTGCGTCCACGGCGGCGAGCCCTGCCCGGGAGCGCCGTGGCAGGGGCTCCCCTACGAGCAGCAACTGCGCTACAAGCAGGAGCAGGTCGCCGAAGCGCTGGGCCGGATCGGCGGCCTCGAGGGCTTCGAGCTGGAGGAGATCGTCCCGGCGGTGGAGCAGTGGCGCTACCGCAACAAGCTCGAGTACTCGTTCGGCGAAAGCGACGACGGGGGCGAGCTGACGCTCGGCTTCCACGCCCGCGGCCGCTGGGACGTCACCGTCGATGCCGACGACTGCCACCTCGCTTCCGAGGCCGGGAACGCGGCGCGGAACGCGGTCCGCGAATGGGCGCGGGCCGAGGCGATCCCGGCCTGGGACCGGCGCGCGGAGCGCGGCGTCCTCCGCAACCTCGCGGTCCGCGAGGGCCGTCGCACGGGGCAGATCCAGACCCGGCTCGTCACCACCAAAGCGCGCTTCCCGCGACCACCGGTGGACCTGCACACGATGGTCGAGGACGACGCCGGCGGCACCGACGGCCCGACCGGCGTGCTCGGCTCCGAGCGCCTACACGAGGAGCTCTGCGGCCTCGCGCTGGAGATGTCCCACGGCGCCTTCTTCCAGACCAACACCGAGATGGCCGAGCGCCTCTACGCGGTCGCCAGCGAGTACGCCGGCCTGAGCGGCCGCGAGCGGGTATTCGACCTCTTCTGCGGGATCGGGACGATCGGGCTGACGACGGCGGCGCGGGCAGGCGAGGTCTGGGGACTCGAGATCGTCCCCGAGGCGATCGCCGACGCCGAGCGCAACGCCCGCGCCAACAAGATCGAGAACACCCACTTCATGGCCGCCAACGCGCGCACCGGAGTGCGGCCGCTGGTCGAAAAAGCGGGCAAGCCCGACGTCGTCTTCGTTGACCCGCCCCGCGCCGGCCTCTCACAGAAAATCGTCCGCCGCGTGCTCGAGTGCGAGGCGGAGAAGATCGTCTACGTCTCCTGCAACCCGACCACGCTCGCCCCCAACGCCGCCCAGCTCGGGGAGGCCGGATATAAGTTGGCGCGCGTAAGGCCGGTCGACATGTTCCCCCAGACCCCCCACATCGAGTGCGTGGCGCTCTTTGAGCGCACAGAGCGACGCCTGGCCGCGCCCGGACGCGAGGCGAGAAACGCGGCGACTGACGGAGTAGCCGCCCCCGGACGCGAAGCGGAGGAGGCGGCGACCGATGTCTAGGGCCTTCGGAGTTGCGGCGGGGCTGGACCCCGAGGTGGCGCGACCGCTGGCGGCGCGCTGCGCCCAGCTCGGCTACGAATCGATGTGGTCGAACGACCACCCGGGGGCGAAAGGCCTGGCGACGCTGGCGGAGTTCGCCGCCGCCGCGCCGGGGGTCGAGCTGGGAGTCGCGGTGATCGCCCTCGACCGCACCCCGCCCGAGCAGATCGCGAAGGACCTCGAGGAGTTCGGCGTCGACCCGGAGAAGCTCTGGCTCGGGGTCGGCGCCGGCTTCAACAAGAAGCCCCTGACGGCGATGCGCGAGGCTGAGCCGCGGCTCCGCGAGCTGCTGCCCGGCGTGAAACTCGTCCTCGCGGCGATGGGGCCGAAGATGTGCGAATTGGCCGGCAGCTCCTACGACGGTGTCTTCTTCAATTGGATGACCCCGGACTTCGCCGCCGGCGCCCGCGTCAAAGTAGAGGCTGGGGCCCAAGGTGCCGCCCGCGACACCCCGCACGTCTTCGGCTACGTCCGCACCGCCGTCGGCCCCGACGCCGCCGAGCGCCTGGCAAAGGAGGAGTCCTTCTACCGCGACCTCCACAAGGGCTACCGCGACCACTTCGACCGCCTCGCCGAGCCCGAGGGCACCGTAGGAGTGGCGGCCCCCACCTCCACCGCCGCCCAAGGCGCCCTCAGCGCCTACGAAGGCCCCCTAGACACCATCGTCGTCCGCGGTCTAGCCAGCGCCAAGGTCGAGGCCATGACGGCCCTGGCCGAGGCCGCCGCCCCAGCTGCCTGAGCCGCGACTCCGACGTTCACCTCGCTATAGCGAGGTCAACCTCGGACTCGCTGAAGCGATTTGGTGAGAACCCGGGGAGCACCGAAACAATCATCCCCGTGCTGACGGTCGGCGCGCAGCAGACGTGCGCGCCGGGGGCGCGTCTGAGCAAGCAGCGGGACACACGCCGACGAGCGAATAGCAGAGCTATTCGGGAGGAGGCGGGTGGCGCGATGCGCCGCTCAGCCGCGTCATCCGCGCGTGCGGCTGCAAGCGGCGCCCGTCAGTACGGGGGGAGGTCGTCGTACCAGACGCCGAGGGTCTTGAAGGCGCGCCAGAAGCGGGCCTTGGCGTCCTCTTCGTCGAGGGAGGCGTCAATGTCGGGGACGTAGAGGGCGTCGATGGTGGGGGTGAAGGCCTGGATCGCACCCTCGTCGGGCTGGATCTCCCGGGCCAGGGGGACGCTGAGGCCGTTGAGGATGCGCAGGGCGGGCTCGCCCATGACGACGACGATCTTCGGCTGCACGATCGCCATCTCCTCGACCAGGCGGCCGACGCACTCGCCCGCCGCCAGGTCGGGCTCGGGGGTCGGGCACTTGACGCAGAGGGTGCCGTAGACAACGAGCGGGTCGATCCCCAGCCGCTTGAAGCTTTTCATCAGGGCGTTGCCGGAGCGGCCGTAGAAGGCGACGCCCTCCTCGATCTCCGAGGCCAGCGGCGCCTGCTTCAGCATGAAGATGTCGGCCTGCGGGTGGCCGGAGCCGAGGACCGGCATCAGCTTGCCCCGCGGGCAGTGCCGGCAGTCCTGGATCTCTCGGCTCATCTGGTTGAGCTCGCGGATCGCCCGCTCCAGGTACTTCTCCCTGATCTCGTCGTCGATCGACCGCATCGGCGCACTCTTTGACGAGGCGGCCGTGGCTCCTTTGCGCGAGGACGGCTGCATCAGGACTTGCTCGCCCGACGGCGCGGCCGCGGCCGGCCGCCGCGCACCGGCTTGGCGTCGGGCACCCGCCGTTTCGGCGCCTTCGGCCGCCCCGTCGTCTGCAGGAACTTCAGCGTCTGCACGTAGACCAGGTTCTTGTGCTTGCGGGTGATGTCGGCGTCCCGCATCGCCTCGAGGAACTCGGCCGGCCCGTCGAAATCGTGGATCCGCTGCCGCACGCTGCCGAGGCCCTGGGCGACGTGGCTGTCGGAGCCGGCGGCCGGGACGATTCGGTACTTGCGGGCGAAGCGCACCGCCTCCTCGTTGAACGAGGTCAGCGCCACCCGCGGGTTGAAGACCTCGAGCAGGTCGATCTCCTCGACGATGTCGAGCAGGTGCTCGTAGTCGGGCACCGAGTGGAAGCGGTCGAACGGGTGCGGCACGTAGACGAGCCCGCCCTGGGCGCGGATCTCGCGGATCGTCTCCGCCATCGTCAGCCCCTTCGGGATCTTCTCCTCGAGGAAGAGGCCGATCACCTCGCCCTGCTCGGCGGTCTTCACCTCCTCGGCGACGATTACCTTGATGTCGCCGAGCTCTTCGGCCAGCTTGCGCGCCTCCAGGGCGCCGGAGACCTCGTTGTGGTCGGTGATCGCGATCGCGCCCAGGCCGCGGTCGCGGGCGGTGTTGATGAGGACGTCGACCGGGGTGGCGCAGTCGCCGGAGTGGTCGGTGTGCATGTGAAGGTCGACCTCGATCAGCGGCCGCCGGGAGATCCGCTCGCGCACCTCGGCGTCGCCGCCGGGCGGGTGGCGGCGGCCGAGCAGGCGCCGGTAGATCGCTTCCAGCTCGTCGGCGACCGCGGCCCAGTTCGGCTCCGCCCCCTCAGCTCCCCCGCTATCCAGAACCTCGTAGTCGGCCGGGAAGAAGCGCTCCAGCAACTGTGCCGTCTGCGGCCGCGTCACCGTCCGCGCGTCGATCCGGCCGAAGAAGATCTCGACCAGCGGCCGCGCCACCTGGGTCGCCAGCACCCGTTCGCGCGGATCGTGGAAGGTGGCGACGTTGAGCGAGAAGGAGTGGCGCAGCGCCGCTGAGGGCGCGCTCGGGGCGAAGGGATCGTGGACGTGGACGATGTCCGGGTGCTGCGATTTCAGCAGCCGTTTGACCGGGTCCCCGGTCGAGATCCGCAGCACCTCGTGCCCCCGCCGCTCCAGCTCCTCGGAGACCGCGCCGGCGAACCCCGCCGCCGGGTTCGCCCCTCCTCCCCGGCGCAGCGGGAAGACCTGGGCGATCGAGAGTGGTTCGGAGGCCACGGAGGCAGAATAAGAGCCCAGGAAATCGCGAGACCGCGAAAACCCGTCTACAACCCGGGTTTTTGCGGTCTCGCGGTACTGAGGCTTAGGCCGAAGCCGCGCTGGACGCCTCGGCGGGCTGACCCGGCAGCGCCTTGCCGCGGGCGTTGGCGACGATGAACTCCTCGGTGTGTTCGCGGGCCTCGTCGTCGGGACGCTGGGTGTGCGGGCTCTTCATCAGGTAGCTGGAGGGGCCGTCGAGCTGGCCGGCGACGCCGTTGTTCAGCGCCAGCTTGATCAGCCGCACCGCGTCGATGACGACGCCGGCGGAGTTCGGCGAGTCCCAGACCTCGAGCTTCAGCTCGGCGGTCAGCGGCACGTCGCCGAAGGCTTTGCCCTCGAGCCGGATGTGCGCCCACTTGCGGTCGGTCAGCCACGGCACATAGTCGGAGGGGCCGACGTGGACGTTCTCGGGCGGCAGCTCGTGCCCCATGATCGAGGTGACGGCGTTGGTCTTCGAGATCTTCTTCGAGTCCAGCCGCTCGCGCTCGAGCATGTTGTAGAAGTCCATGTTGCCGCCGACGTT
>Ga0207702_10000318_pt1 | contig 55209 bp, 49 predicted proteins | sample KBSCornC62_FD_184302 | JGI IMG/M metagenome (GOLD analysis project Ga0207702, IMG submission 184302) | Corn rhizosphere microbial communities from Kellogg Biological Station, Michigan, USA - KBS Corn C6-2 (SPAdes) (version 2) | ecosystem: Host-associated > Plants > Roots > Rhizosphere > Soil ...
TCACATTCCGTCCACCAGCCAGCGAGTAATCCAACGCTCCGTCAGCCGGCGCATCTATCGCCAACGCAATCTAGTCGAGCGGTTCTTCTGCAAGCTCAAGCATTTCAGGCGCATTGCAACCCGCTTCGATAAGCTCGCGCGCAACTTCCTCGCCGCGGTCGCTCTCGCATCTGCACGTCTCTGGACCCGAGTTTATGAGTCCACACCCTAGCCGGCCAAACAATTTCATTCAGACAGGAAGCCGATCATGCAAGCTGAAACTATCGAGGTCATGCAGGAATGCACCGAGGGATCGGACCAGGAACGGCTGAGTTTTCCCGAGGTGGTCATGAAATTGGCGGAGGCCGGTGTCGAGCGCTATCATGCCGATCTCACGCGGGCTGAAAAAATCTATTATCTGCCGACGGGTGAATCGCACCGCGTGACAGCGGCCAAAGTGGAGGCCACACCACCTTCGGCCTTCGCTGCGGATGGCATTGCGGCTGCAGTCAAGGCGATCCAGCAAAAGAAAATTGCTTATCGGGAGTTCTGCGAGGGCATCGCGAAAGCCGGATGCGTCGGCTACATGGTTTCGCTCGCGGGCCGCCGCGCGGTGTATTACGGCCGTACCGGCGACAGTTACGTGGAGTCGTTTCCTGCGGCGAAGTGAAATATCAACGTGAAGCCGCCGGTCAGGCCGCGGTCGGATCGTCGCCGTCGATCTCCGGGGGCAATTCGATCACGACGCGGCCGGCCGCGAGATCGACCGTCGGCACCACGGCATTGGTGAATGGCAACAGCAAGGTCGAACCCTGCGAGGGTGCGATCTCGATGATGTCGCCGGCGCCGAAATTATGGATCGCAACGACGCGGCCAATTGGTTCATTCGCCGCCGTCACCGCCGCGAGCCCGATCAGATCGGCATGATAAAATTCGTCGTCGTCGGTCGCGGGCAATTTTTCGCGCGCGACATAGAGCTCGAGGCCGTTGAGCCGCTCGGCCTCCTCGCGGGTGGTGACGCCTTTCAGCGTCGCCACCAGATGGTCTTTCGCCTCGCGGGCGTGCGTCACCTCGAACTGACGCGCGCCGTCTTTGGTGGCCAGCGGGCCGTAACGCTGCACGGCCAGCGGGTCTTCGGTAAACGTCCACAGTTTCACCGCGCCGCGCACGCCATGCGCGGCGCCGATCCGGGCGACGCAAATCGGCGCGGCCACCGTCGCTCGCCCTGTCGCTTACGCGGTCTTGGCGGCGGCTTCGGCGTTGGCCTTGCGTTCCTTGCGCGGCACCGCCTTTTCCGGATTGTTGCGTGCGGCGCGCTTGACGACGCCGGCGGCATCGAGGAAGCGCGACACGCGGTCCGACGGCTGCGCGCCCTTGGCGAGCCAGGCCTTCACCTTGTCCATGTCGAGCTTGAGGCGGGCCTCATTGTCCTTCGGCAGCAGCGGATTGAAATGGCCGAGCCGCTCGATGAAACGGCCGTCGCGCGGAAAGCGCGAGTCGGCGACGACGACGTGATAGACCGGACGCTTCTTGGTGCCGGCGCGGGCGAGACGGATAACGACAGACATTTTGTTCTCCTGATGAAAGTTTTTATGAGACGAGTTGGTTCGAGCCGTCATTGCGAGGAGCTCTTGCGACGAAGCAATCCAGTCCTTCTTCGTTGCTCTGGATTGCTTCGCGGAGCCTGTCATCGGGCCGGCCAGAGGCCGGACCCGTTGGCTCGCAATGACGGGAATAGGTCATGAGGTCATTTCTTCTTCCCCGGAAAACCGCCGAGGCCGGGCAGCGTCGGCTTGCCGCTGAGGCCCGTGAGGCCCGGCAGATTGGGCAGGCCGGAGCGAAGCCCGCCCGGCAGATCCTTTGGCAAAGTCGGCAAGCCACCCGGGCCGGCGCCGCCGGGCATCTTTTCCTGCAGCGCCTTGATCTGTTCGGGCGAGGGCATGCCGCCGCCGCCAAAACCCATCGCTTGCGCGATGCCGGCCATCGGGCCGCGTTTGCCCGAACCCATCGCCTTCATCATGTCGGCCATGTTCCGGTGCATCTTGAGCAGCTTGTTGACTTCCTGGACCTCGAGGCCGGCGCCCGCCGCGATCCGCTTCTTGCGGCTGGCTTTGAGGATGTCGGGGTTCTTGCGCTCCTGCCGCGTCATCGAATCGATCACCGCGACCTGGCGCTTGATGATCCTGTCGTCGATGCCGGCGGCGGCGATCTGGTTCTTCATTTTCGCGATGCCGGGCATCATGCCCATCAGGCCGCTGATGCCGCCCATGCCCGCCATCTGCAGCAGCTGCTCGCGCATGTCGTTGAGGTCGAACTGGCCCTTGCGCATCCGCTCGGCGGTGCGCGCGGCCTTTTCGGCGTCGATGTTGGCGGCGGCGCGCTCGACCAGCGACACCACGTCGCCCATGCCGAGGATGCGGCCGGCTATGCGGCTCGGATGAAAATCTTCCAGCGCATCGGTCTTTTCGCCGGTGCCGATCAATTTGATCGGCTTGCCGGTGACCGCGCGCATCGACAGCGCCGCGCCGCCACGGCCGTCGCCGTCAACCCGCGTCAGCACGATGCCGGTGAGGCCGACGCGCTGGTCGAACGCGCGCGCCAGATTGACCGCATCCTGGCCGGTCAGGGAGTCCGCGACCAGCAGCACTTCATGCGGATTGGCGGTCGATTTGATTTCAGCCGCTTCCGCCATCATCTCTTCGTCGAGCGTGGTGCGGCCGGCGGTGTCGAGCAGCACCACGTCGTAGCCGCCGAGCTTGCCGGCCTCCAGCGCGCGGCGCGCGATCTGCGCCGGCTTCTGGCCGGCCACGATCGGCAGCGTCTGGATCTCGAGGTCGCGGCCGAGCACCGCGAGCTGCTCCATCGCCGCCGGGCGATAGACGTCGAGCGAGGCCATCAGCACCTTGCGCTTGTCGCGCTGGGTCAGGCGGCGCGCCAGTTTTGCCGTGGTGGTGGTTTTGCCGGAGCCTTGCAGGCCGACCATCATGATCGCGACCGGCGGCACCGCATTGAGGTCGATGGTCTGGCCGTCCGCGCCGAGCGTCGCGACCAGTTCGTCGTGGACGATCTTCACCACCATCTGGCCGGGGGTGACCGACTTGACCACGGTGGCGCCGACCGCCTGCTCGCGGACACGCGCGGTGAAATCCCTGACAACGTCGAGCGAGACGTCGGCCTCGAGCAGCGCGCGGCGCACTTCGCGCATCGCGGCATCGACATCGGCTTCCGACAGCGCGCCGCGCCCCGTCAGCCGATCGAGAATGCCACCAAGTTTTTCCGACAGATTGTCGAACAAATGCGTCGTCCTGTTGCCTCACCCTGAGGAGCGGGCGCTAGCCCGCGTCTCGAAGGGTCGAGATGCCGCCGTATTCCCATCCTTGGAGACGCCGCTTCGCGGCTCCTCAGGATCAGGCCTTCACCAAAACACTTTCGCGCCCGAGGGCGCATCGCGCTGTCGGGCGTTGGCCTCCGGCCTCAAGGACCGGGCGGCGGGTCGAAAAGAACGTCTTTTCGAGGATTGCGCGGGGTTAAACGCCGATCATGCCGCAAAGTCAAGGAAAGTTCAGCGGGCAGCGGCTGACTAGTCCAGTCAAGTCGCTGATTTAACTTATCTTTTCATCGAGCGCGGACTTTCCGATGGCTCATCTGCGCGCAAATCGCTCGGGATGGTTCTATCCAGGGATCGGCCACGCCATATAACCGCTGAATGCCTCCCGACTTGTCCCCGCCAACCGTGATCCCGCCCCTTTGCCTGTCATCACCCGCCGCAAAATTCTTGGATGGCTCGCCGGCCTCGGCGCGGCCGCGGCCGTGCCGTCTGCCTGGATGTATCGCATGAAAACCTATGACGGCCCGGTCTCCGACCATTTCGACGGCCTGCATTTCTTCGACCCCGATGGATCGCCGCCGAAATCGCTGCGCGCGGTGCTGAGCTGGCAATTCGGCGGCAGAAACCGGCGCGCGACCTGGCCCGACTGGGCGCCGAGCGGCCATGCCGATACACCGCCGCCGCGCGTCGACGGCGACAAGGTGCGGTTTTCGTTCGTGGGTCATGCGAGCTGGCTGATCCAGACCGCAGGGCTGAACATCCTGGTCGATCCAGTGTGGTCTGAGCGCGCCTCGCCGTTTTCCTTCGCCGGACCTAAACGCAACAACGATCCCGGCATCGCGTTCGAGGCCTTGCCCAGGATCGACATCGTGCTGGTGTCGCACGGGCACTACGATCATCTCGACCTTGCGACGCTGTCGAAGCTGCAGGCGAAATTTTCGCCTCGCATCGTCACGCCGCTCGGCAATGACATCACGATGCGCAGCGCCGATAGCGCCATCAAGGCCGAGGCGTTCGACTGGCACGACCGCGTCGAGCTCGGCAACAACGTCGCGGTGACCCTGGTGCCGACGCGGCACTGGTCGGCGCGCGGACTGTTCGACCGCAATAAGGCGCTGTGGGCGAGTTTTGTTTTGCAGACGCCGGCGGGAAAACTCTACATCGTCTGCGATTCCGGCTATGGCGACGGCAAGCATTTTCGCCGCGTCGCCGAGGCGCACGGCCCGCTGCGGCTGGCGATCCTGCCTATTGGCGCCTATGAGCCGCGCTGGTTCATGAAAGACCAACACATGAATCCGTCGGACGCGGTAATGGCCCTCGCGGATTGCGGCGCGCAGCAGGCGCTGGCGCATCATCACGGCACGTTTCAACTGACCGATGAAGCCATCGACGCGCCGGCGACCGCGCTCGGCGTGGCGCTCGATGAAGCGAAGATTGCGCGCGAGCGCTTTGTCGCGCTGAAGCCGGGACAGGTGTTCGAGATTTAGATACAGATGTTGACCTCATGGTGAGGCGCGTTGGCGCCGTCTCGAACCATGGGTCGCAAGCGCTGTGGCCCATCCTTCGAGACGCGCAAGAGCGCGCTCCTCAGGATGAGGTTTTGATGTGGCGCCGCGCGAGAGTTACGGTCCCGCCGGCTTGATCGCCCAGGTCACGTTCACCGTGACCGACAGCGTTTCCTCGCCCTGCGCGACCGGCGTTGCGGCGGCCACGCCCATCATCTTGCGAAACGGCATCGGACCGGGCGAGCCCTCTTCGGAAATGGAGAGCGGCGCGCCGAGCGTGACGCCGGCGGCCTTGGCATAGATTTCCGCCTTGCGCCGGGCGTCGGCGACGGCCTGGGTGCGTGCGTCATCCAGCAGCTTCGAGGCCTGCGACACCGCGAAATTGACGCCGCCGATATCGGTGGCGCCGGCGCCGACCAGCATGTCGATCGTGCCCGCGACCTTGGCGACATCGCGCAAGCGGACCATCACGCGGTTGCTGGCGCGGTAGCCTGTAATGGCCGGCGCTCCCGTGCGGTTCGGCGCGTTCTGCGGCTGCAGCGACAGCCGTGAGGTCTGGATATCCTTGGCGTCGATGCCGGCAGCCTTCAGCGCCAGCAACAGCTTGCCCATCGTCGCGTTGTTGGTGTCGGACGCCTCGCGCGCGGTCTTGGCATCGGAGGTGACGCCGGCTTCGACCTCGGCGAGGTCGGGCGGCACCGAGACCGTGGCTTCGCCGGTGACCGAGATCGCAGGCGGCAGGCTGTCGGCCTGGACAGGCGTTGCAAGCAGTACGCCTGCCGCGAGCGCAAGAACCGCGCGATGCCCGATCGGTCTCATTTCAGCGGCACATAGACGTTGATCACCAGCTTGTCCTCCTGGGTTTTCAGGGGATCGGTCATGTATTCCTCAATAAAAGTGTCCTTGGCCTCGAGCTTCTTGTCGTCGAGGTGATTGGTGATCGCCTCATAGGTGTTGTCCATGTTGTCGTAGGAGCCGCGATGGACGAATTTCAGGGCCTTGCCTTCGGGCGACTTGCCGATGCTCATATCCTTGGTCAGGTTCTTCGGATCCTGGTCGACCGGTAGCTCCGCGAGATAGGTGAAACCGGTATCGTCGGTCGAGGTGTAGACGATCATCCCGTTTCCGGTGTGCGCGATGCCTTGCTTGTCGAGCACAGCGGTCAGCGCCTTGAAGGAATCCATCAGGGTTTCGAACGCCGAATCCCAATTGGCGGTGCCCTTCAGGACCACGACCTTCTTCGGCGCCAGCGCGATCTCCTCGCCAAAGGGATCGGCGGTCTGAACCGGAGCAACGGCGGGCGGCGGGGCGGCGGCCGCGGGGCTGTCGGCCGGCGATTTGTTCTCGGCCGGCGGCGGCACCGGCGTGGCGGTCGGGGCCGGGGAGGCCGATGTGGCGGGCGCCGGTGTCGGGCTGGCCGCCGGCGGCGACTGCGCCAAGGCCTGACCGAGGCTCAGGGAAATCGCGGCTACCGGGACCAGCGCGAGCATTGCACGGCGGAAACAGCGGGTTGAATTCATCCAGTCTTCTCCATCCCCAATGGCGCCCAAAGTCTCGCGTGGTTGTCCCGGCCCAAGGCGCTAAAGCATCGCGAAAGCGCACCGTTTCTAACACGCCAGCCTGGCTTTCGTCCCATGACAGATATGTCATGCGCCCTGCGGCGGAGGCTGGCCAACCCGCCCGAACTGGCCATATAAGGCTGGCGGAAATCGGGAATTTTATGAGCGCGCTCGCCAACCACGCATTTGCCAAGATGAACGGCATCGGCAACGAGATCGTCGTGGTCGATTTGCGCGACCGGAAGGCGGCCGTGTCGGCGGAAGAGGCGCGCGCGGTCGCATCCCACATGCCCTACGACCAGATGATGGTGCTGCAGCCGCCGCGGCTGCAGGGCACCGAGGCCTTCATCCGCATCTACAACAGCGACGGCTCCGAAGTGGGCGCCTGCGGCAACGGCATGCGCTGCGTGGTGCGGCGGCTGTTCGAGAACACCGGCCAGACTGCCGTGACCTTCGAGACCCAGGCCGGCCTGTTGAATTGCTGGCAGGGGCCCGCCGCCGACCTCTACACCGTCGACATGGGCGCGCCAAAATTCGGCTGGCAGGATATTCCGCTGGCGGAAGAATTCCGCGACACCCGCTATATCGAGCTTCAGGTCGGGCCGATCGATGCGCCGCTGTTGCATTCGCCCTCGGTGGTCAACATGGGCAATCCGCACGCGATCTTCTGGGTCGACGACGTCAACGCCTACGACCTCACCCGTTTCGGGCCGCTATTGGAAAATCATCCGATCTTTCCGGAGCGCGCCAATATCACGCTCGCCCATATCGTCGATCGCGACCACATCACCATCCGCACCTGGGAGCGCGGCGCCGGCCTGACCCGGGCGTGCGGTTCGGCCGCCTGCGCGACCGCGGTGGCGGCGGCGCGGCTGAAGCGCGCCAATCGCATTGTGCAGATCGCGCTGCCGGGCGGCGAGCTGTCGATCGAATGGCGCGAGCGCGACGATCACGTGCTGATGACGGGCACCGCGACCTTCGAATATGAGGGCCAGTTCGATCCGGCGCTGTTCGCGACCGTCGCCTAAGACGATGAGCGTCGAGATCCTCACCTTCGGCTGCCGCCTCAACGCCTTCGAATCGGAGGTGATCGCGCGCGAAGCCGAAGGCGCCGGATTGACCGACACCATCGTCATCAATAGCTGCGCGGTCACCAACGAGGCGGTCGCGCAAGCGCGGCAGTCGATCCGCCGGATCAAGCGCGAGCGGCCCGGCTTGCGAATCGTCGTCACCGGCTGCGCGGCCCAGACCCAGGCCGAAATGTTCGCCGGCATGGCCGAGGTCGATCGCGTGATCGGCAATGACGACAAGGTGCGCGGCCAGGCCTGGCACGATACGCGCGAAGCATTCGGCGTCGGCGACAGCGAGAAGATCGCGGTCAGCGACATCATGGCGGTGCGCGAGATGGCGCCGCACCTGTTGCAGGGATTCGCAAAAGGCCTGCCGCGGGTGTTCGTGCAGGTGCAGAACGGCTGCGATCATCGCTGCACCTTCTGCATCATCCCCTATGGCCGCGGCAATTCGCGCTCGGTGCCGATGGGCGCCGTGGTCGAGCAGGTCCGCGCGCTGGTCGAGCGCGGCCATGCCGAGATCGTGCTGACCGGCGTCGACCTCACCAGCTACGGCGCGGATTTGCCGGGCGCCCCCAAACTCGGGTTGCTGATAAAACAGATCCTGCGGCATGTACCCGAATTAAAACGGTTGCGGATTTCCTCGATCGATCAGGTCGAGGTCGACCGCGATCTGCTCGACGTCATCGCGGATGACGAACGGCTGATGCCGCATCTGCATCTGTCGCTACAGTCAGGCGACGATCTGATCCTGAAGCGGATGAAGCGGCGGCATTCGAGGGCGGACGCGATCGAATTCTGCGCGCAAGTGCGGCGGCTGCGGCCGGATATCGCGCTTGGAGCCGACATCATCGCGGGCTTTCCGACCGAAACGGACGAGATGTTCGCGCGTTCGCAGGACCTGGTCGACGAGTGCGATCTCGCCTTCCTGCACGTGTTTCCCTATTCGAGGCGACCGGGCACCCCGGCGTCGCGGATGCCGCAGGTCGCGGGCGATGTCGTCAAGTCGCGGGCGAAGCGCTTGCGCGCGGTCGGCGAGGCGGCGCTGCGACGGCGGCTCGATCGGGAGTTGGGCCAGCAGCGCAGCGTATTGATCGAAAGTCCGACGCAGGGTCGCACCGAGCATTTTATTCCGGTCGATATCTGTGGCGAGACGCCGGGCAGCGTGCGGATGTTGACGATCAGCGGCAATGACGGCGCGCGATTGCTGGTGTAAGCGCTTCTTCTTCCCTTCTCCCCTTGCGGGAAAAGGTGGCTCGCATCTTGCGAGCCGGATGAGGGGTTGCCACACGAAGAGACTCAGCGCCCCTCACCCGTCTCGCCACCGCTTTGCAGTGGCGACCCACCCTCTCCCGCCAGGGAAGAGGGAAAAAGGAAGCGGCGCGATTTAGTTCAGCCTGGTTGGCGCGACCGTCCGCACTTGCCAGAATTTCAGCATGCGCTGCGCGTTGTCGAGGTTGATCTTGGCGAACTGGCCCTTGGCCTTGGCCAGTTCATGCGGTCCCATCGACCCCGTCGAATAGCGGCATTCCAGGATAGCGCTGGTGATCTCCCAGCTCAGCCCCGCGACCTTGCACGGGATCAGCACGCCGTCGTCGCGCAGGCTTTGCATCAGCGGGCGAATGACCTCGATCGACGATTTCGACAGCAGCGCAAGCGCCGTGACAGTCTCCTCATATTTCCGCGCCTTGGCAAACGCGAACAAGGTTGCTTCATTGAGCTTGCCGCTGGCGTTGAGCTGCGACACGAACTGCTTGGCCGCGGTGAAGTCGCGCGGCACCGCCATTTCGCGATCGACGCCCGCCGAGATCTTGGCGATCGAATTGCGGATTTCCTCGAACATGTGCGGCGGCGCGCGCGACAATAGCCGGTCTCGCACCGCGTCCGTCGCGTTGCGCAGCAATTGGGTGCGCAGCTCCGGCGGCAAATCGACGCGGACGCCGGTGTCGACGGCGAGTTCGGGGTCGGTTTCGGCTTGCGCTACCACGATGGCAAATCCGCTGGCCGAAACCCGGGCGCCGGGGTTCTTGACCAGCCGACGGCTGACGGCCGGATAGTGCCGCGCCAGCAGCGCATCGGTGACGATTTCGGTCAGCCACCAGCGGCCGGAAATCGCCAGCAGGTGCTGTTCGCTTTTGGTCTCGGCGATCTCGACCAGGTCTTCCGCGCTCAGGCGCGACGATTCCGTCAGCACCGGGCCGGCCACCGTGATCTCGTCATGCCGCGCCAGACGGCGGATGACGGTCGGCGGCGCTTGCGCGATGCCCGCGAGTTGCATGCTGGTTTCGGCCAGCGCAATCCGGGCGCTGACATCGGCGATCGCCCTGATTTCGATGGTCTTGATCAGGCGTTCGAGCACGCTGTCGAACAGCTCGATCTGCTCGCTGTTGAAGCTGCCGGCAGACGCCAGAAACAGCTCGGTCACACGCTTGACCGTTTCCAGGCTCTTTTCCGCGGAGCCGACATGGATCGCCTGTTCGACTTCATCCACGATCGATTGCTCGGCACTCAACATCGCTCATCCTGAGCTCGCGTTGGGGACTATTCTGGACCAACACTTCTGTGTAGGGCGAACAGTTGAATGTTCCGTAAAATTTTAGCGATCGCGCCCGCGATCGTTGCCGCTGGTAGTCCGTAGAACTACTCGCCGTTCCAGCCGCAGGCGCGCAGCCGTTCGCGGAGATGCTCCGGGGCCGGCGCGGTCACGCTGACCGGGTCCTTGTTCCTGGAGATCGGGACCACGATACCGCGGGAGTGCAGATGCAGCGTTGGCTCGCCGAAGCGCGGGATAAATGATTCGTTGCGCAGGCGGCGTAAACTTGCCTGCGTGCCGTAGATGTTGTCGCCGACGATGGGCCAGCCCATCGCGGAAGCATGGACCCGCAATTGATGGGTGCGGCCGGTCACCGGCTCCATCGCGAGCCAGGCGAGGCCGTCGCCGCGCCCCAGTACTTTCCAGTTGGTGACCGCGGGTTGACCCTCCGGATCGGGCTTTTGCCACCAGCCGCGTTCGGCATTGAGCCGGCCGAGCGGCATCTCGATGGTGCCTTCGTCCTCGGCCGGGCCGCCCTCGACCACGGCCCAATAGGTCTTGGAAATCTTGCCATGCTTGAACAACAGGCCGAGCGAGGCGGTGGCCTTGCGATGGCGGCCGAGCACCAGGCAGCCGGAGGTATCGCGGTCGAGCCGATGGGCCAGCACCGGCGGCCGGGGCAGGCCGAAGCGCAGCGCGTCGAACGAGGCTTCGAGATTGGCGCCGCCCTTGGGGCCGCGATGCACCGGCAGCCCGGCCGGCTTGTCGATCACCAGCATCAGGCCGTCGCGATGGAGCACGCGGGCCTGGATCTCCTCGGGGGATAATCCGGGAACATCAATGCGTTGGTTGTGACTTTCGCTCATGGCGCGAAACCGCTAACACACCGCCAGAATGAGCGATACCCAACCGGAACAGACCAAACAGAGCTGGTGGCGGCGGCTATCCAGCGGGCTGAAGCGGACCTCGAGTTCGCTCGGCTCCGCGGTCGCCGACCTCGTCACCAAGCGCAAGCTCGACCGCGCGATGCTCGAGGACATCGAGGACGTGTTGCTGCGCGCCGATCTCGGCACCGAGGTCGCGGCGCGGATCGCAGCCGCCGTCGGTGTCGGCCGCTACGACAAGGCGATTTCGGCCGACGACGTGAAAAGCGTGGTCGCGACCGAGGTCGAGAAGGTGCTGTCGCCGGTGGCAAAACCTTTGGTGATCGACGCGGCGCAAAAGCCGTTCGTGATCCTCGTGGTCGGCGTCAACGGCTCCGGCAAGACCACCACCATCGGCAAGCTCGCGGCCAAGCTCGCCGCCGAAGGCCGCAAGGTGATGCTGGCGGCCGGTGACACCTTTCGCGCCGCCGCGATCGAGCAGCTCAAGATCTGGGGCGAGCGCACCAAATCGCCCGTGGTCGCGGCAGCCCAAGGTTCGGATTCCGCAAGCCTTGCCTTCAGCGCGCTGACCGCCGCGCGCGACGGCAAGCTCGACGTGCTGCTGATCGATACCGCCGGCCGGTTGCAGAACAAGGCCGAGCTGATGAACGAACTGGAAAAGGTCGTGCGCGTTATCCGCAAGGTCGATGCCTCGGCGCCGCATGCGGTGCTGCTCGTGCTCGACGCCACGGTCGGGCAGAACGCGCTGTCGCAGGTCGAGGCCTTTCACCGCACCGCGGGCGTAACCGGGCTTGTCATGACAAAACTCGACGGCACCGCGCGCGGCGGCATTCTGGTGGCGCTGGCGGAAAAACACAAACTGCCGGTGCATTTCATTGGCGTCGGCGAAGGCATCGACGATCTCGCGCCTTTCACCGCGCGCGATTTCGCCCAGGCGATCGCCGGCATCGAATAACTTCATCCTTCGAGACGCGCGCAAGAGCGCGCTCCTCAGGATGAGGCAGAAACAACACGGAACGTCCTCATCCCGAGGAGGCGCGAAGCGCCGTCTCGAAGGATGGCGACATCGGGATTCGAAGGACGAATGATGGACAAGACCCAGCCGCATCCGCTGTTCAAGCTCGCGACCGAACTCGGGCCGCTATTGGTGTTCTTTGTCGCCAACGCCAAGTTCCATTTGTTCGTGGCGACCGGCGCATTCATGGTGGCGGTGATCGCGGCGATGATCGCGTCCTATGTGGTGACGCGGCATGTGCCGATCATGGCGCTGGTCACAGGCATCATCGTCATCGTGTTCGGCACGCTGACGCTGGTGCTGCACGACGAGACCTTCATCAAGGTGAAGCCGACCATCATCTACGGCCTGTTCGCGGCGGTGCTTGGCGGCGGACTGTTGTTCGGCCGCTCCTTCATAGCGGTCATGTTCGACCAGATGTTCAATCTGACGCCGCAGGGCTGGCGCAGCCTGACGCTGCGCTGGGCGCTGTTCTTTTTCGCGATGGCTGTTCTCAACGAGGTCATCTGGCGCACCCAGACCACCGATTTCTGGGTGGGGTTCAAGGCGTTCGGCGTGATCCCGCTGACCATGATCTTTGCCATGACGCAGATGCCGTTGATCAAGCGCTATCATCTGGAGCCGGCGACGCTCGAGGCGAGCGAGGCCGAGGCTGGCGACGTCAGCAAGGGTTAAGTCAAGACCCCGCGCCGAGCGCCTTGTCGATCTCCGGCTTGAGCACGGTATCGATATTCTCCGGCGTCACCGGGCCGACCAGCTTGTAGAGGATCGTGCCGTCGCGCCCGACGACAAAAGTTTCGGGCACGCCATAGACTCCCCATTCGATCGCGGCGCGGCCGTTGCCGTCGACGCCGACAATGCCGAACGGGTTGCCGTAGCGGCCGAGGAAGCGCCGGGCGTTGTCGGGCGCGTCCTTGTAATTGATGCCGACCAGTTGCAGCCGCTTGTCCTGGCCGAGCTGCGTCAACAGCGGCGCCTCGTCATGGCAAGGCACGCACCAGGAGGCCCAGACATTGACCAGGCTGACCTTGCCCTTGAATGTAGCGGGATCGAGGCCGGGCACGGGACTGCCATTAGCGAGCAGGCCGTCCAGCGCCGGCAGCGCGGTTTGCGGCGCCGGCCTGCCGATCAAGGCGGACGGAATTTTTGACGGATCACCGGCCTGCAAGCCGAACCAGAACAGGGCGGCCAGCGCTGCGAAGGCCACCAGCGGCAACGCCATCAGCCAGCGACGGCGCGGCACCGGCGCGTCGGATCTATCGAGGTCGCTCATCTTGTCTCCGCAGCACTACGTCCGGAACGCCTGACGACGCCAGAGGCCTCGAGTTCGCGCAAGCGCTTTTGCTGCCGGCGATAGTCGAGCACGATCCAGGCAATCAGAAAAAACACCATTGCCGCGACCAGCGCATAGGACGTCACGATGAAGGCGGCGTATGGACCGAGCGACATCGGCTCAGGCCGCCTGCTGGGCGGCTTGCATCATCTGCAAGCTGCGCACCCGGCGGCGCAGGATTTCGTTACGCATCGCCGCCAGATGCAGCGTCACGAACAACAGCGAAAACGCCACCGCCATCACCAGCAGCGGAATCAGGAACGCGCGGTCGAGCGTCGGCCCGCCCATCCGAAACACCGAGGCGGCCTGGTGCAGCGTGTTCCACCAGTCGACCGAGAATTTGATGATCGGCAAATTGATCGCGCCGACCAGCGTCAGGATCGCCGCGGCCCGCGCCGCGCGCGAGGGATCTTCCACCGCGCGCCACAGCGCCATCAGGCCGAGATACATCAAAAACAGGATCAGCACCGAGGTCAGCCGCGCGTCCCATTCCCAATAGGTGCCCCACATCGGCCGGCCCCACAGCGACCCCGTCACCAGCGCGAGAAACGTGAACGCGGCGCCGATCGGGGCTGCGGCTTTGGCGGCGACGTCGGCGAGCGGATGCCGCCACACCAGCGTGCCGAGCGCGGCGATGCTCATCACGCCCCAGACGAACATCGACAGCCACGCATTGGGCACGTGAATGAACATGATCTTCACCGTAGCGCCCTGCTGGTAATCGTCGGGCGCCACGGCCGACATATAAAGCCCGATCGCGAGCAGGATCGCGGTCGCGACCGCCAGCCACGGCAGGACGCGCGCCGTCAGCGACAGGAATTTTGTCGGATTGGCGAGATCGGTCAATGTCGTCGTCAGCGTCATGGTCATCCCAATAGTCGTCGCGGCGGCCGCAGGCAATATTTCGGCAGGCGCAATTTCGCTTGATCGGCTTTCAATCCAGTTCAATCCAGTCCTTGCCGCAGGCTGGCGGCTGCGGCAAACGGTCCAATGACAAAGCTGACCAGCGACAGCGCGCACAGGATCGAGAACGGGGTTCCGAACGAGACTGGTCCTGCAATTGCCGCTTCCGACGCCGCGACGCCGAAGATCAGCACCGGGATCGACAGCGGCAGCACCAGCACCGCCAACAAGAGCCCGCCGCGATGCAGCGTCACGGCGAGCGCCGCGCCGATCATGCCGGTAAAAGTCAGCGCGGGGGTGCCGACCAGAAGCGTCAGCGCAATCGCGAATGTGGAACTTGCATCGAGGTTCAGCAGCAATCCCAGCACAGGCGTTGCAACAATCAACGGCACGCCGGCGGCAAGCCAGTGCGCCAGCGCTTTCGCGGCACAGCTCAGTTCCAGCGGCGTCCGGCTCATGGCGACCAGATCGAGCGAACCGTCGTCATGATCGGCGGTGAACAGACGGTCGAGCGTCAACAGGCTCGCCAAAAGTGCGCCGAGCCAGAGGATCGCGGGCCCCAATCGCGCCAGCAGCGCCAGATCAGGCCCGATCGCGAACGGCATCAGCACCACAACGGTCAGGAAAAACAGCACGCCGATCAGCGCGCCACCGCCGACGCGCAGCGCGATCCGGATGTCGCGCCGGATCAACGCGGCCAACGCGGTCATGCGCGGCCTCGTAGTTCTTTTGAATGGAACGCTCGGCCGCGTGGACCCCCACCCCCGACCCCTCCCCGCAAGGGGGAGGGGAGACGGAGGCGCGTTGCCTCGTGAGAAAACGAATCTCGCTGAAGCAACGTGAATGAATCTTGCTTGCGATCAGACGCCAGCAATCGGGCCGACCAGGTATTCGCAATCGCCGCGTCATCTGCTCCCCTCCCCCGTGCGGGGAGGGGTCGGGGGTGGGGGTGCCACAATGGATGACTCACGTTGTTCCCCCGATCCGCAATTCGTTCGCCTCGATCCCGAGCGGCGCGTGTGTCGCTGCGATCACGATGCCGCCGCGGGCGAGGTGGTCGCGCATGACGGCGGTGAACAGCGTTTGTCCCGCGGCATCCAGCGCCGAGGTCGGCTCGTCCAAAAGCCAGATCGGCCGCCGCACGGCGATCAGCCGCGCGATCGAGAGCCTTCGCCGTTGCCCGGCCGACAGGTACGCCGCCGGCAGACGGGCTGCGTGCGCGATCCCGACCTGCTCAAGGCTTTGCCCGGCGTCGAAAACCTCGCCGCCCAAGAAGTTGCGCCAGAACGACAGGTTCTCCAGCACGCTGAGCGCGGGTTTCATGGCGTCGCGGTGACCGAGATAATGGGCCTGCTCGGCCAGCGTGAGTTCGCCTTCGCCGCCTTCCAGATCGATCGATCCGCCGGCCAGCGCCAGAAGCCCGGCAATGATGCGAAGCAGCGATGTCTTGCCGGAGCCGTTGGCGCCGGTCACCGCCAGCGCCTCGCCGGACGTAACAGCGAAATCGAGCCCGGAAAACACCTCCCGGCCGCCTCGCACGCATCGGATGCCGCGTCCGGAGAGTTGCATTGTTGCCTTATCCAAGCCCTCTGGAATCCTGTGGGTAGCGCAGCAGAATTTGTGGGTGCTGCATTGCTGCGGAGCGATGGTCGATGTGGCGGCGCCACTGGAAAGATTCTAAAAGGTTCTATAAGCCGGAACTTGATGCAGCACACGATCCGGCGCTGCAAGCCATCAGGCCCAGCCTCAACTAGCGCAGCCTTTCTGACGGTACTTTGATACCATAGCCGGGTACAACGATAAATTGGGATTCCTCACATGACCTCGCTCGACAGCTTCAAATGCCAGAAGACCCTCAAGGTCGGCGGCAAGACCTACGTCTATTACAGCCTGCCCGCCGCCGAGAAGAACGGTCTGAAGGGGATTTCCAGACTTCCCTATTCGATGAAGGTGCTTTTGGAAAACCTGCTGCGCAACGAGGACGGCCGCACGGTCAAGAAGGAAGACATCGTCGCGGTTTCCAAATGGTTGAAGAAGCGCAAGCTCGAGCATGAAGTTGCGTTCCGCCCGGCGCGGGTGCTGATGCAGGACTTCACCGGCGTGCCCGCGGTGGTCGATCTCGCCGCGATGCGCAACGCGATGCAGGCGCTCGGCGGCGACGCCGAGAAAATCAATCCGCTGGTGCCGGTCGATCTCGTGATCGACCATTCGGTGATCGTGAACTTCTTCGGCGACAACAAGGCTTTCGCCAAGAACGTGGTCGAGGAATACAAGCAGAACCAGGAGCGCTACGAGTTCCTGAAATGGGGTCAGAGCGCGTTTTCGAATTTCTCCGTGGTGCCGCCCGGCACCGGCATCTGCCATCAGGTCAATCTCGAATATCTCGCGCAGACGGTGTGGACCAAGAAGGAGAAGCTGGCGGTCGGCAAGAAGACCGGCACCTTTGAAGTCGCCTATCCGGATTCGCTGGTCGGCACCGACTCGCACACCACGATGGTCAACGGTCTTGCCGTGCTCGGCTGGGGCGTCGGCGGCATCGAGGCGGAAGCCGCGATGCTGGGCCAGCCGCTGTCGATGCTGCTGCCGGAAGTGGTCGGCTTCAAGCTCAAGGGCCAGATGAAGGAAGGCGTCACCGCGACCGATCTGGTGCTGACCGTGACGCAGATGCTGCGCAAGCAGGGCGTGGTCGGCAAGTTCGTCGAGTTCTTCGGTCCCGGCCTCGACTATCTCTCGGTGGCCGACAAGGCGACCATCGGCAACATGGCGCCGGAATATGGCGCGACCTGCGGCTTCTTCCCGGTCGACGCCGCGACCATCGATTATCTGAAAACTTCCGGCCGCAAGGCCGACCGCGTCGCACTGGTCTCCGCCTATGCCAAGGTGCAGGGCCTGTTCCGGAATGCGAAATCGACCGATCCCGTGTTCACGGAAACGCTGACGCTCGATCTCGCTTCGGTGGTGCCGTCGATGGCCGGCCCGAAGCGCCCCGAGGGCCGGGTCGCGCTGCCTTTGGTCGCGGACGGATTCTCGACCGCGCTCGCGGGCGAATACAAGAAGCCCGGCGAAGCCGACAAGCGCTATGCGGTCGACAACCACAAATTCGATATTGGCCATGGCGACGTGGTGATCGCGGCGATCACCTCCTGCACCAACACCTCCAATCCGAGCGTGCTGATCGGCGCGGGCCTGTTGGCGCGCAACGCGGCGGCCAAGGGGCTGAAGGCAAAGCCCTGGGTCAAGACATCGCTGGCGCCGGGCAGCCAGGTGGTCGCGGAGTATCTGACCAATTCCGGCCTGCAGGCCGAACTCGACAAGGTCGGCTTCAACCTGATCGGCTTTGGCTGCACCACCTGCATCGGCAATTCGGGCCCGCTGCAGGAGGACATTTCCAAATCGATCAACGACAACGGCGTGATTGCCGCGGCCGTGCTGTCGGGCAACCGCAATTTCGAGGGCCGCGTCAGCCCGGACGTGCAGGCCAATTATCTGGCCTCGCCGCCGCTGGTGGTGGCCTATGCGCTGGCGGGCACGGTGACCAAGGATCTCGCGGTCGAGCCGATCGGCGAAGGCAAGGACGGCAAGCCGGTCTACCTGAAGGACATCTGGCCGACCACCAACGAGATCAACGCGCTGATGAAGAAGTTCGTCACCGCGACGATCTTCAAGAAGCGCTACGGCGACGTGTTCAAGGGCGACACCAACTGGCGCAAGATCAAGACGGTCGAGAGCGAGACCTATCGCTGGAACATGAGCTCGACCTATGTGCAGAACCCGCCCTATTTCGAGGGCATGAAGAAGCAGCCGGAGCCGATCGTCGATGTCGTCGACGCGCGGATCCTGGCGATGTTCGGCGACAAGATCACCACCGACCACATCTCGCCGGCCGGCTCGATCAAGCTGACCTCGCCGGCCGGAAAATATCTGTCGGAACATCAGGTGCGCCCGGCCGACTTCAACCAATACGGCACACGGCGCGGCAATCACGAGATCATGATGCGCGGCACCTTCGCCAACATCCGCATCAAGAACTTCATGCTGAAGGGCGCCGACGGCAACATTCCCGAAGGTGGCCTGACCAAGCATTGGCCGGACGGCGAGCAGATGTCGATCTACGACGCCGCGATGAAATACCAGGAAGAGAAAGTGCCGCTGGTGGTGTTCGCCGGCGCCGAATACGGCAACGGCTCGTCGCGCGACTGGGCGGCGAAGGGAACCCGGCTGCTCGGCGTGCGCGCCGTGATCTGCCAGAGCTTTGAGCGTATCCATCGCTCCAATCTGGTCGGCATGGGCGTGCTGCCGTTGACCTTCGAGGACGGTGCGTCGTGGTCGTCGATCGGACTGAAGGGCGACGAGACCGTAACCATACGGGGATTGCAGGGCGACCTGAAGCCGCGCCAGAAGCTGACCGCGGAGATCGTGTCCGGCAACGGCGCGCTGCAGCGCGTTTCGCTGCTCTGCAGGATCGATACGCTCGACGAGCTCGAATATTATCGCAACGGCGGCATTCTGCAGTATGTGCTGCGCAAACTGGCCGCGTAACGCGAAATGTGATCGAGGCCTCACTGCGAAGTGAGTAGCGAGTGAGGGGGAGGCGGCCTATGAAGGGGCCGCCTTCTTGCGTTGGAAGGCTGGCACGATCCGGTGCCGCAGGGTAAATCAGTTAACGGCCGGCGCGCAGGGACCCCGTCCCGGTTTCCAGCATGGTAACGACTTTCCAGTATGACACTTCCAGCATGACTCGGACGATGGGCAACAGTTACATATCGCGATGGTCGGGTACGCTGGGCCTGTGCGCGATCGTTGCGATCATTCGTCCCGCCCATGCCACCGATCCGCGCGCCGTGGTGGAGCTGTTCACTTCGCAGGGCTGCTCGTCGTGCCCGCCCGCCGACAAGCTGCTGGGCGAACTGGCCAAGGATCCCTCGATCATCGCGTTGAGCATGCCGATCGACTACTGGGACTATCTCGGCTGGAAGGACACACTGGCGGATTCGCGCTTCAGCGCCCGGCAGAAAGCCTATTCCCACATGCGCGGCGATCGCGACGTCTATACGCCGCAGGCCGTCATCAACGGATCGGCGCATGTGATCGGAAGCGATCGCGCCGGCATCGAAGGCGCGATCGGTGAAACCGAGAAGACCAGCGGCGTGATGTCGGTGCCGGTCTCGATGTCGGTGACCGGCAGGCAGATCAACGTTTCGGTGGCGGCTTCCCGCGGTCCCGCCGCAATACATGGCGAGGTCTGGATCTGCTCGATCTCGAAAGCGGTGCCGATCTCGATCGGGCGCGGCGAAAATCGCGGCCGCGAAATCACCTACTACAATGTGGTGCGTAACCTGCTCAAGGTCGGCGACTGGAACGGCAGTCCCAATAGCTGGACCGTGCCGCTGGAAAACATCTCGCGGGACGGGGTCGACGCCGCGGCCGTCTATGTCCAGGACGGCAATCGCGACAAGCCGGGCCCGATGCTCGGCGCCGCCTACACCCTGCTGCACTGAATTTTCCGCTCATCGTCATTCCGGAAGCGCGCTGTTGCGCGAGCCATGATGCGCGATTGCGCGCCATGGCCACATCGGAGGCGTGTGCTGGAATGTCGGTAATCATTGTCGAGGTGCGGCTGAATATCAGCGCCGGGAAATTCGCTTGCCCCAAAAAGAAAAGGACCAACTTTCGTTGGCCCAGTATGGGGATAAACTATCCTGCGAACAGGCCCGATCCCGACGACCCCGGGGGGCTGGGGGCTGAGGAATCCGGTGCCGAAAGGACCGGGCCAACGCAGGGGTATCTTATCGCAACCCAGCGGGGCGGTCGCTTGGCGGAAGTAGGGCGGTATTATGATTCCGCTAACGATCCCGTGACGGCATGTTTCCGGTCAAACCGCCGTTTTCAAAGGCATTTCGCCGCGCGCGATTCTGCACCGGCCCGAAAGGACCCCTTGCGGCGGAGGGCGGTCGGCGCAATCATGTCAATCTCGGCATGATCCCGAAAAGTGGAATCCGGTTTTCGGAACAAGATCATGCCTTGAGGTGACAGGAGACGGCGCATGAGTTCAATATCGGAGGATGCCGATCCAAGCGAGAACCGCGCGGCGGCGCGTAATGCCGCTGCGGTATCGCCGCCGAACCGGGTGACATTCAATCGTCTCGAACTCAATCGAATTCTGAATCTATACGGGCGCATGGTCGCCGACGGCGAATGGCGCGACTACGCCATCGATTTCCTCAGGGACCGCGCCGTGTTCTCGGTATTTCGCCGCGCCTCCGAAGTGCCGATCTACCGCATCGAAAAAGACCCGCGGCTGGCGCGCAAGCAGGGCATGTACAGCGTGATCTCGGCGACCGGGCTGATCCTGCGCCGCGGCCATGAACTCGACCGCGTGCTGCTGGCGATCGACCGCAAGCTGGCGGTGGTGTAAGGCGCGACCTCATCCTGAGAAGGCGCCAATGGGTCCGCGCAAAGCGCGGCCCGATGACAGGCTCCGCGCCGCCTCGAAGGATGGGCCGCAAGTCCCCGTCGCCATGGTTCGAGACGCGCACCGGACAGCGCGAGCGCGCGCTGCCGGGAGAGCGCCTCCTCCATGAGGTCTCCCAGGCAGCTACGCCGAATCAATCTATCTAGCCCTTCGATTCCGGCACCGTCATGCCGCCGTCGCCGAGCGGAAGCTGCATCATCACGGTGTCGAGCCAGCGGCCGAACTTGAGCCCGACATTGGGGTGGGTGCCGATCATCTGGAACCCGCATTTGGTGTGCACGCCGATCGATCCGGCATTGGCGGAATCGCCGATCACCGCGATCATCTGCCGGTAGCCGCGTTGCACGCATTCGGCGATCAGCCGTTGCATCAGTTGCAGGCCGATCCCGCGCCGGTGGATCGAAGGCTGCAAATAGACCGAATTCTCCACCGTGAAGCGATAGGCCGGACGCGGCCGGTACGGTCCCGCATAGGCATACCCGATCACCTGACCGTCGACCTCCGCGACAAAATACGGAAAGCCGCCGTCGCTCAGCGCGCGGAAGCGCCGCGTCATCTCGGTGAGGTCGGGCGGATCGAGTTCGAACGTCGCGGTGCCAAAGCGTACGGCGTGCTCGTAGATATCGGTGACGAAGGGAAGGTCGGCCGCGGTCGCGGGCCTGATGACGGGAGTACTCATGGAGGCAGACTATTTTTGCTTTCGATAAAAGAAAAGCCCCGGCCTTGAGGCCGGGGCTCGAATTGTTTCGCCTGGAGCGGCTGGCTTGGCTAGTCGCGCTGGCCGAGCAACTGCAGCAGCAGCGTGAACAGGTTGATGAAGTTCAGGTACAGCGACAGCGCACCGGAGATAGCCGCGCGTTCCGCCACGTCACCGCCCTGCGAGGCGTAGCCGTAGATGTAGTCGTTCTTCAGCCGCTGGGTATCCCAGGCGGTGAGGCCGGCGAACACCAGCACGCCGATCACCGACACGAAGAACTGCAGCGCTGAACTCGCAATGAACAGGTTCACCAGGCTCGCGATAATGATGCCGAACAGGCCCATCAGCAGGAACGAGCCCATGCCGGTCATGTCACGCTTGGTGGTGTAGCCGAACAGGCTGAGCGCGCCGAACGAAGCCGCCGTGATGAAGAACACCCGCACGATCGAGGTGTGGGTGTACACCAGGAAGATCGACGACAGCGAAACGCCCATCAACGCCGAGAACACCCAGAACAACATCTGGGCGGTCGCGGGACGCAGCCGGTTCAGGCCGGCCGAGATCACGAACACCATGGCGAGCGGCGCCAGCATGAACAGCCATTTCAGCGGGCTGACGAACATCGCGTAGCCGAACGGCGTCAGGAACGCGTTGCCGATCTTGGCGGCGGCGCCGGACGGGTCGCTGGTTACGGCGGCCATATAGATGCCGAGCGCGGCGAGGCCGGTGATGGCCAGGCCGATGGTCATGTAGTTGTAGATGCGCAGCATGTAGGCGCGCAGACCGGCATCGACGGTCGCGGCGTCAGCGCGCCCGGCGGCCCGGCCGAAGGGAGAAGCGTAGTTGCGGTCTAGGTCCGACATGGTCGAATTCCCGTTGGTTGTCCCGCGGAGCGCAAGGGGTTTTGCGGCGCTGGTTCGAAATCTATCCCAGATGCCGCCGGCTGCGGACATTACTTTTTTGTCATCAAACCGGTATCTGGCTCAAGCTGGTATGTGGGAAACTAACACATTCGCTGCAAGCTTCCACGCGCGGCTGAATGTCGCTCCGCTGTAAGGTCCATGTAAGATATCAGCCAAAAACAGGCGTTAACCGGGCCCTGATACAATTTGTCACAAATTCCGCAGCACGGTGGCGGGCTTCTGGTTCAGCGCCAGCAGCGTGCCCACCAGTCCCAGTCCCACCGTGACAATCAGCGCCGCCGCCACCACGGCCGTGGCGCTGCCGGCCTGCCAGACAAAGCTCAACGTCATCAGCCGGGTCACGATCAGCCAGGCCGCGATGGAGCCGGAGATCACACCGAACACGGCGGTCGCCAGGCCGATCATCAGATATTCCAGCGCATAGGCGCCGAGCAGCCGGGCGCGGGTCGCGCCTAGCGTTTTGAGAATCACGGCATCATAGACCCGGTGGCGATGGCCGGCGGCGAGCGCCCCGCCCAGCACCAGAATGGCCGAGATCAGCGTGACCGCGCTGGCGCCGCGGATCGCCAGCACCAGATTGGTGACCACCGTGCCGATGGTTTCCAGGGCCTCGCGGACCCGGACGCTGGTCACCATCGGAAACGCATCCGCCACCGCTTTGATGATCCGGGCGTCGCCTGAAGCGTCCGGATGGCTCTCGGTCAGGGTCGCGATATGGGTATGCGGCGCGCCCTTGAAGGCATTGGGCGAGAACACCAGCACGAAATTGATGCCGAGGCTTTGCCAGTCCACCGTGCGCATGTTGCCGATGGTGGCGGTGATGTCGCGGCCCAGCACGTTGACGACCATGGGATCGCCAAGTTTGAGTCCCAGCCCGTCGGCGATCTTCTTCTCGATCGAGATTAGCGGCGGGCCACTGTAATCGGCGCCCCACCACTCGCCTTCGACGATCTTCGATCCCTTCGGGATCTCGCCGGTATAGGTCAGTCCGCGGTCGCTCTGCAGCACCCATTCCGAATCGCTTGAGGCATTGAGGTCCTCCGCCTTGACGCCGCGCGCCGCGACGATGCGGCCGCGCAGCATCGGCACGTCCTCGACCGTCGATTGCGGCGCGGTCTGTTTGAGGAATTCGCCGAAGCGGCCGGCATCGTTGGTCGGAATGTCGATGAAATAGAACGACGGCGCGCGGTCCGGAAGCGCGGCCATGAACTGCCGGCGCAGATTGCCGTCGATCTGGGTGATCGTCACCAGCACCGCCAATCCGAGGCCCAGCGACATCACGACCGACGGCGTCAATGCGCCGGGGCGGTGGATATTGGCGATCGCCAGCCGCAGCATGGTGATGCGGCTTCGCGGCAGGCGGCGCGCCAGCGTCATCAGCAAAGCGGCGATGCCGCGCAGCACCGCGAACACCACGATCGAGACGACCACGAACCCGATCGCGACCCGTTTGTCATAGGCAAGCCCGACCGCGACCGCGATCAGCAAGGCGATCACGATCGCCATCAGCACGAGGTAGCGCCAGCGCGGGCGCTGTCCCTCGCCGGTTACGGTTTCGCGGAACAGCGCCGCCACCGGCACGTCATGGACGCGGCCGAGCGGCCACAGCCCAAAGGCGAGCGCGGTGAGCAGGCCGTAGATGAACGACAGCAGCAATTCGTCCGGATGCAGCGCCGGCACCACCGGCAGCGGCAACAATTTGCCGAACAGGCCGACGATGATAAAAGGCAGCGCCGCGCCGATCGCAAGGCCAATCGCCGAGCCGATTACGGCAAGCACGGTCACCTGCGTCAGGTAAATCGAAAACACGTCGCGGCCGGTGGCGCCGAGCGCCTTGAAGGCGGCGATCACGTCGCGGCGCCGATCGATATGGCTTTTGACCGCGTTGGCGACGCCGACGCCGCCGACCAGCAATGCGGCAAGGCCAACCAACGTGAGGAATTGGGTGAAGCGGCTGATGGTGCGCTCGAGCTGCGGCGAGGCGTTGCTGCGGGATCGGATTTCCCAGCCGGCCTCCGGCAACGCGGTTCGTACCTGATCGATCAGCGCCGCGGTCGCGGCATCGTCGGCCGCGCTATCGGGCAATTTCATCCGGTAGATCCAGCGCACCAGGCTGCCGGGCTGCAACAATCCGGTGGCGCGCAGCGCTTGTTCGCTGATCAGGAAACGCGGACCGAAACCCAGACCGCCGGCCAGCCGGTCCGGCTCGGCGTCGACCACGCTGCGCAACTGAAACGTCGCGCTGCCGACCGTGAGGCGATCGCCGAGCTTGAGGTCGAGCCGCGCCAGCAAGGTCTGGTCAACCGCCGCGCCGAACGCGCCGTCGCGCTCGGCCAGAACGTCGGCGATCGGCAGTTTGGGATCGAGCGCGAGTTCGCCCAGCATCGGGTATTGCCGGTCGACCGCCTTGATCTCGACCAGCGCGAGCCGGCCGTCACCGGTGCGGGCCATGGCGCGCAGGGTCGCCGCCACCGAGACCTGTCCGCGGGCGCGCAGCAAGGCCACTTCATCGGGCTTGGCTTCGCGCTGGATCAGCGAGAAAGCCACATCGCCGCCGAGCAGCGTACGGCCCTCGCGCACCAATCCCTCGCCGAGGCTGGCGGCAACCGAGCCTACGCCCGAGATCGCCATCACGCCGAGCGCGATGCAGGCGATGAAGACGTAGAAGCCGCGCAGGCCGCCGCGCAATTCGCGCAAGGCGTAGCGCAGCGACAGCGATGCGCCGCGACCTGCGCGCGCGGGTTCGGCGGCAATACTCATGAAGCGGCTTTGCGTTCGACGGCCGCGGTATCGATGCGGCCCGAGCGCAACCGGATGACGCGATCGCAGCGTTGCGCCAGCGCGGTGTCGTGGGTCACCAGCACCAGCGTCATGCCGCGCTCGGCGTGCTTGGTGAACAGGAGATCGACGATCTGCTTCCCGGTGGCCTCGTCGAGATTGCCGGTCGGCTCGTCCGCCACCAGGATCGCGGGATCCGGCGCCAGTGCGCGCGCCAGCGCGACGCGTTGCTGCTCGCCGCCGGACAATTGCGTGGGATAATGATGCAGGCGGTCGCCGAGACCGACGGATGCGAGTTCCTGCGCCGCGCGCGACGAGGCATCGGGATCGCCGGCAAGCTCCAGCGGCACCGCGACGTTTTCCAGCGCGGTCATGGTCGGGATCAGATGAAACGACTGGAACACGATGCCGACCTGACGGCCGCGAAAGCGCGCCAGCGCGTCCTCGTCGAGGGCATTGAACGCGGTGCCGTTGACCACCACCTCTCCGCTGTCAGGACGCTCCAGCCCCGCCATCACCATCAGCAGCGTGGATTTTCCGGAGCCTGACGGCCCGATCAGGCCGATCGCTTCGCCGGACGCCACATTGAGGCTGATATCTTTCAGGATATGAACGCGTGCCGCGCCGGTGCCCAGCGAGAGATTGACGTTGGAGACGGCGATGGTGTCCGGCTCCAGGCCGGTCAATGACGAGGGTTCGATGAGACTGTCCATGGTCCGGTCATATGGCACATCCGCGGCTCGAATCGAGGGCGGGATCGCTCCGCTCGTGCACATACTTGTGTTGATGGTTGCTTTGATGACGGCCCCGATGGCCCTGGCGCAGGCGGCCGCCCCGCAAGCCGGCAAGCCGATCAAGATGGTCGTGCTGGGTGATTCGTTGAGCGCGGGGCTCGGCCTTCAGGCCACCGCGGCGTTTCCCGAGCGGCTGCAAAAAGCATTACAAGCCAAGGGGATAGCGGTCGATATGACGAATGCCGGGGTGTCCGGCGACACCAGTTCGGGCGGCCGCGACCGGCTCGACTGGTCGGTGCCCGACGGAACCGATGCGGTGATCCTCGAACTCGGCGCCAACGACGCCTTGCGCGGGCTTGATCCCAAGGTCACCCGCGAGGCGCTGTCGGATATCCTGACGCGGCTGAAGGCGCGCAAGATCGCAGTGCTGTTGTGCGGGATGCTGGCGCCACCGAATTACGGCGGCGACTATGCAGCGAAATTCAACGCCATCTATCCCGACCTGGCAAAGTCGTTCGGCGTGCCGCTCTATCCGTTTTTCCTCGACGGCGTCGCGGCCGATGCCCGGTTGAACCAGGCCGACGGCATGCATCCGACGCCGGAGGGCGTCGACGTGATCGTCAAAAATATCCTGCCCAGTGTGGAGGCATTTCTCGGCACGATCGCTGGGCAACGCAGTTGAAAAGCGGGCAGCGATAACCTTAAGCCCAATGTTTTCCCGGACCGTTTCAGGGCATCCTTCGCAGAGTCACATAACTACGGTAAAAATCAGTATCGGTGATTCGTCGTCGCCGGGTTTGTTTCCAAGGCGTGCTCTTTCTCACACGGCTTGCCGTTCTGGGAGTACGCATCAGCATCGGGAGTCCCAGCGATGCCGCGTTTGTTTACCGGACTGGAAATCCCGGCCGAGATCGGCCAGACGCTTTCCAGCTTGCGTGGCGGCCTCCCCGGCGCCCGCTGGATCGACCCCGAAAATTATCACGTCACCTTGCGCTTCATCGGCGATATCGACGGCGTCGCCGCCAGCGAAATCGCCTCGATGCTGTTCCGGGTCAATCGCAAGCCGTTCGAGGTGGCGCTGCAGGGACTGTCGAGTTTTGGCGGCAAGAAGCCGCGCGCGGTGGTCGCCTCCGTGGTGCCGAGCCGGCCGCTGATCGAACTGCAGGCCGAACTGGAACGGCTGATGCAGCGGATCGGGCTCGATCCGGAGGGCCGCAAATTCACCCCGCATGTGACCTTGGCGCGGCTGCGCGACGCCTCCAACCAGGACGTCGCGGATTATCTGTCGGTGCGCGGCTATTTCCCGACCCGGGTGTTCACCGCCTCGCGCTTCGTGCTGTTCTCGTCGCGCGCCTCGACCGGCGGCGGGCCCTATGTGGTCGAGGATTCCTACGCACTGAGCGCGTGAGAACAGGCGTTCCGGAGAGGCGAGGGGTTTGGGCATACCCCTTACACCAAATCCCGGCTTGCAATTTTCGCTGGCGTAGGGCCGAAAGATGGCGATGCCGTCCACGCCGCCCTCATCCTTCCGCGCCCACTACGAGCAGCTGGTTTCCTCCGGCGCGATCGAGGCAGATCCCGCGCAGGCGGCCGCCGTCGAGGCGTTCGCCGATCTGGAAATGCGGCTTTCGACCTATAAGCCGCTGCGCAAGCAGGGCCTGCTCGGCCGGCTGTTCGCCGACAAGAATGGCGGGCCGCCGCGCGGCCTCTACATCCATGGCGAGGTCGGGCGCGGCAAGACCATGCTGATGGACCTGTTCTTCCAGCAGTCGCCGGTCGAGCACAAGCGCCGCGCCCATTTCCACGAATTCATGGCCGAGGTGCACGAGCGCATCTATGGGTTCCGGCAGAACATCGCGCGTGGCGAGATGGCCGATGGCGACGTGATCGCGCTCACCGCGCAGTCGATCTTCGACGAGGCCTGGCTTTTGTGCTTCGACGAATTCCATGTCACCGACATCGCGGATGCGATGATCCTCGGCCGGCTGTTTTCGAAATTGTTCGAACTCGGCACCGTTGTGGTCGCGACCTCCAACGTCGCGCCCGAGGATCTCTACAAGGGCGGCCTCAACCGGGCGCTGTTCCTGCCGTTCATCGCGCAGATCTCGGATCACATGGACGTGCTGCGGCTCGATGCGCGCACCGACTTCCGGCTGGAAAAGCTCGCCGGCGTCAAGATGTGGCTGGTGCCGGCTGACCGCGACGCCGGTGCGGCGCTCGACAAGGCCTGGGGCAAGATGACCGGCAACGCGCCCTGCAAGCCGCGCGACATCTCGATCAAGGGCCGCGTGCTGCGCGTGCCCTGCTCCGCGCAGGGCGTGGCGCGGTTTTCGTTCACTGAGCTCTGCGAGAAGCCGCTGGCGGCGTCGGATTATCTGCGGCTGGCGCATGATTATCATACGCTCTTGATCGACCATATTCCTGTCATGGACTATCCCGAGCGCAACGCCGCCAAGCGCTTCATCGCGCTGATCGATACGCTGTATGACAATGCCGTGAAGTTGATGGCCTCCGCGGCCGCCGACCCGGTGTCGCTCTATGTCGCGACCGAGGGCAATGAGGCCAATGAGTTCAAGCGCACCTCGTCGCGGCTGATCGAGATGAGTTCGGAGTCCTATCTGGCGCTGCCGCACGGCCACAAGGACTCCGCGGCCTCCGGCTCCTCGACCGGGCTGGTGGAGACCTGATCCTGATCGAAATCAAGGCAGGGCCGACAATTGAGCATGGCCCCGACTTGAACGTATCAGTCGAAAGGGATAACAGCGAACGAGCTTCCTTCCACCCTCCTGCTTGACTGTTCAAAGGACAGATTTCCCATGGCGCGCGACAAGATTGCCTTGATTGGCTCCGGTCAGATCGGCGGAACGCTGGCTCACCTCATCGGCCTGAAAGAGCTCGGCGATGTCGTGATGTTCGACATCGCGGAAGGCGTGCCGCAGGGCAAATCGCTCGATATCGCGCAGTCTTCCCCGGTCGACGGTTTCGACGCCCATTTTACCGGCGCCAATTCCTATGACGCGCTCGACGGCGCCAAGGTCTGCATCGTCACCGCTGGCGTGCCGCGCAAGCCCGGCATGAGCCGCGACGATCTCCTGAGCATCAATCTCAAGGTGATGGAACAGGTCGGCGCCGGCATCAAGAAATACGCGCCCGACGCCCTGGTCATCTGCATCACCAACCCGCTGGACGCGATGGTGTGGGCGCTGCAGAAGGCCTCCGGCATGCCGCACAAGAAAGTGGTGGGCATGGCCGGCGTGCTGGATTCCTCGCGCTTCCGCTATTTCCTCGCCGACGAATTCAATGTCTCCGTGGAAGACGTCACCGCCTTCGTGCTCGGCGGTCATGGCGACACCATGGTGCCGCTGGTGCGCTACTCCACGGTGGCCGGCATTCCGCTGCCGGACCTCGTCAAGATGGGCTGGACCTCGCAGGCCCGGATCGACGAGATCGTCGACCGCACCCGCAATGGCGGCGCCGAGATCGTCAATCTGCTGAAGACCGGATCGGCGTTCTATGCGCCGGCGGCGTCCGCGGTCGCGATGGCCGAGAGCTACCTGCGCGACAAGAAGCGCGTGCTGCCCTGCGCGGCCTATCTCAACGGCGAATACGGCGTGAAGGACATGTATGTCGGCGTGCCCGTGGTGATCGGCTCGAAGGGCGTCGAGCGCATTGTCGAGATCGAACTGACCGGCAAGGACCGCGAAGCCTTCGACAAGTCGGTCGGCGCGGTGCAGGGCCTGGTCGATGCGTGCCGCAAGATCGCGCCGGACCTGCTGGGCAAGTGACCGGCAGCGGCGGCCGACGCTAAGGCGATGGCCTGCAACGCTAATCGGCGTTTCGGGATTGCCTGCGCATTGGTATATGGTATACCAGAACGGATAAGAGCCTCGGCAGGGGTTTTGGGAGCGTCCAGATGAATATCCATGAATACCAGGCCAAGGCGCTGCTGCATGAGTTTGGCGTGCCGATCTCGAAGGGCGTGCCGGTGCTGCGGGCATCCGATTCGGACGTCGCCGCCAAGACGCTGCCGGGCCCGATCTGGGTGGTGAAAAGCCAGATCCACGCCGGCGGCCGCGGCAAGGGCAAGTTCAAGGAAGCCTCCGCTGGCGACAAGGGCGGCGTGCGCATCGCCAAATCGGTCGCCGAGGTCAACGAATTCGCCAAGCAGATGCTCGGCGCCACGCTGGTCACGGTGCAGACCGGACCGCACGGCAAGCAGGTCAACCGGCTCTACATCGAGGACGGCTCCGACATCGACAAGGAGTTCTATCTGTCGATGCTGGTCAACCGCGAAACCTCCGAAGTGTCGTTCGTGGCTTCGACCGAAGGCGGCGTCAACATCGAGGACGTCGCGCACAACAGCCCGGAAAAGATCGTCAGTTTCTCGATCGATCCGGCCACCGGCATCATGGGCCATCACGGCCGCAAGGTCGCCAAGGCGCTGGGGCTGTCCGGCGATCTCGCCAAGCAGGCGGAAAGGCTCGTCGCGCAGCTCTATGCGGCCTTCGTCGCCAAGGACATGGCGATGCTCGAGATCAATCCGCTGGTGGTGACCAAACAAGGCATGCTTCGCGTGCTCGACGCCAAGGTGTCGTTCGACGACAACGCGCTGTTCCGGCATCCCGAAGTGCTGGCGCTGCGCGACGAGACCGAGGAAGACGCCAAGGAGATCGAGGCGTCGAAATACGAGCTCAACTATGTCGCGCTCGACGGCAATATCGGCTGCATGGTCAATGGCGCCGGCCTCGCCATGGCGACCATGGACATCATCAAGCTCTACGGCATGGCGCCGGCCAATTTCCTCGATGTCGGCGGCAGCGCCACCAAGGAACGGGTCACCGCCGCGTTCAAGATCATCACCGCCGATCCCAATGTGAAGGGCATCCTGGTCAACATCTTCGGCGGCATCATGAAGTGCGACGTCATCGCCGACGGCGTGGTCGCCGCCGTGAAGGAAGCCGGGCTGAAAGTGCCGCTGGTGGTGCGGCTCGAAGGCACCAATGTCGACGCCGGCAAGAAGATCATCCGCGAATCCGGCCTCAACGTGCTGTCGGCCGACGATCTCGACGACGCCGCGCAGAAGATCGTCAAGGCCGTCAAGGGAGGCTGAGCCGATGGCCGGGGACCATCTCGCCGCGCCTGCGCCGCTGGAGGAACATCGCAAGCTCGCGGTGTTCGCCGGCCGATGGAGCGGCGAGGAGACGGTCTATGCGTCGCGCTGGACCTCGGGCGGTCCCGCGACCTCCAGCGTCTCGGCCCGCATCGCGCTCAACGGCTTCTATTTGATCCAGGACTCGGTGCAGAAGCGCGACGGCCAGGAAAGCTTCGCGACCCACGGCGTGTTCACTTACGACCGCGAAGACCGGCTCTACAAATTGTTCTGGCACGATTCGCTCGGCTACTATCCGCCGTCGCCGGCCTCCGGCGGCTGGAGCGGAAGTGCGCTGATCCTGGTGCGCGGCTCGCTGCGCGGCAATGCGCGCCATGTCTATGAAGTGCTCGACGCCGACAGCTACAGCATGAAAATCCAGTTCTCGCCCGACGCGGAAGGATGGGCCGACGTGCTCACCGGCGTGTATCGGCGTGTCCATTAACCCCCGTTTGGTCGTCTCGTGAAAGCAGCCCCATGCCCATTCTGATCGACAAGAGTACAAAAGTGATCTGCCAGGGTTTCACCGGCAAGAACGGCACGTTTCATTCCGAAGCCGCGATCGCCTACGGCACCAAGATGGTCGGCGGCACCTCGCCGGGCAAAGGCGGATCGAAGCATCTCAATCTGCCGGTGTTCGACACCGTGGCGGAAGCGCGGGAAAAAACCGGCGCCGATGCTTCGGTCATCTACGTGCCGCCGCCGGGCGCGGCGGATGCGATCTGCGAAGCCATCGACGCGGAAATCCCGCTGATCGTCTGCATCACCGAGGGCATTCCGGTGCTCGACATGGTCCGCGTCAAGCGCGCGCTGTCGGGATCGAAGTCGCGCCTGATCGGGCCGAACTGCCCGGGCGTGATGACCGCCGGCGAATGCAAGATCGGCATCATGCCGGCCAACATCTTCAAGCCCGGCAATGTCGGCATCGTGTCGCGGTCGGGGACGCTGACCTATGAGGCGGTGTTCCAGACCACCCAGGAAGGCCTCGGCCAGACCACCGCGGTTGGCATCGGCGGCGACCCGGTCAAGGGCACCGAATTCATCGACATGCTGGAGATGTTTCTGGCCGATCCCAAGACCACCTCGATCGTGATGATCGGCGAAATCGGCGGTTCGGCCGAGGAAGACGCCGCCCAGTTCCTGAAAGACGAGGCCAAGCGCGGCCGCAAGAAGCCGATGGTCGGTTTTATCGCCGGTGTCACCGCCCCTCCCGGCCGCCGCATGGGTCATGCCGGCGCGATCATCTCCGGCGGCAAGGGCGACGCCGGATCCAAGACCGCGGCGATGGAATCGGCCGGAATTACCGTCTCGCCGTCGCCGGCACGGCTCGGAAAGACCCTTGTCGAAAAATTGAAGTCTTAGTTCATCGCTTGGCTCTTTTCGGCGAGAACATTCACGCCATATAGGTTAAAAGCGCTTATCACGCCGATCCGCCTCGCGGATTCGGCCCTGAGCGCCGTTTTCCATGCGCGAATTGAAATCACCAGGACGCAATCATGTCTCGCCAGGACGCGAATGCAGCATTTGCCCTCTCATCTTTTTTGCAGGGCACAAATGCCGCCTATATCGACGATCTCTACGCCCGCTTTGAGCAGGACCCCGGCTCGGTCGATGCCGAGTGGCAGGAATTCTTCAAGAGCCTGAAGGACGCCCCTGACGACGTCCGCAAGAACGCCGAAGGCGCCTCCTGGGGCCGCGACAACTGGCCGCTCGCGCCGAAAGACGACCTGACCTCTGCGCTCGACGGCAATTGGGTGCAGGTCGAGAAGGCGGTCGGCACCAAATTGGCCGCCAAGGCCCAGGCCAAAGGCGTCGAACTGTCGGCCGCCGACGTCCACCAGGCGACGCGCGATTCGGTGCGCGCGCTGATGCTGATCCGGGCCTACCGCATGCGCGGTCATTTCCACGCCAAGCTCGATCCGCTCGGCATCGAGCCGCCGCGCGACCGCGAGGAACTCGATCCGCGCTCCTACGGTTTTGTTGACGGCGATTTCGACCGCAAGATCTTCCTCGACCACGTGCTCGGCCTCGAATATGCGAGCCTGCGCGAGATCGTCGCGATCTGCGAGCGCACCTACTGCCAGACGCTCGGCGTCGAGTTCATGCACATCACCAACGCCGCGCAGAAGGGCTGGATCCAGGAGCGCATCGAGGGTCCGGACAAGGAAATCAGTTTCACCCGCGAGGGCCGCCGCGCGATCCTCAACAAGCTGATCGAGGCCGAAGGCTTTGAAAAGTTCTGCGATATCAAATTCACCGGCACCAAGCGTTTCGGCCTCGACGGCGGCGAAGCGCTGATCCCGGCGCTGGAGCAGATCATCAAGCGCGGCGGCAATCTCGGCGTAAAGGAGATCGTGGTCGGCATGCCGCATCGCGGCCGCCTCAACGTCTTGACCCAGGTGCTGGGCAAGTCGCATCGCGCGCTGTTCCATGAATTCAAGGGCGGCTCGGCCAACCCCGACGCGGTCGAGGGCTCCGGCGACGTCAAATACCATCTCGGCGCCTCGTCCGACCGCGAATTCGACAACAACCGGATTCACCTGTCGCTGACCGCCAACCCGTCGCATCTCGAAATCGTCGATCCGGTGGTGCTCGGCAAGGTGCGCGCCAAGCAGGACCAGCACGGCGATCCGCCGGACCAGCGCATTTCGGTGCTGCCGCTTCTGATGCATGGCGACGCGGCGTTCGCCGGCCAGGGCGTCGTCGCGGAATGTTTCGGGCTGTCGGATCTCAAGGGTTACCGCACCGGCGGTTCGCTGCACTTCATCGTCAACAACCAGATCGGTTTTACGACTTATCCGCGCTATTCGCGGTCGTCGCCGTATCCGTCAGACGTGGCGAAGATGATCGACGCGCCGATCTTCCACGTCAACGGCGACGATCCGGAAGCCGTGGTGTTCGCCGCCAAGGTCGCGATCGAATTCCGCCAGAAATTCCACAAGCCGGTCGTGATCGACATGTTCTGCTATCGCAGGCACGGTCACAACGAAGGCGACGAACCGTCGTTCACCCAGCCGGTGATGTACAAGAAGATCGCCTCGCATCCGACCACGCTGGAGATCTACGCCAAGCGGCTGGTGGCCGACGGCGTGCTGACCGAAGGCGAGGTCGAGAAGGCCAAGGCCGACTGGCGAGCGCGGCTCGACGCCGAACTCGAGGCCGGCTCGGGCTACAAGCCGAACAAGGCCGACTGGCTCGACGGCAAATGGGCCGGCTTCAAATCCGCCGACGCCGAGGAAGACCCGCGCCGCGGCGTGACCGGCGTCGATCTCGCCGTGCTCAAGGACATCGGCCGCAAAATTACAAAAGTGCCCGATGGTTTCCGGGCTCACCGCACCGTGCAGCGTTTCCTCGAGAACCGCGCCAAGGCGATCGACACCGGCATCGGGCTGGACTGGGCGACCGGCGAGGCGCTGGCGTTCTGCACGCTGCTGCAGGAGGGCCACCACGTTCGTTTGTCCGGCCAGGACAGCGAGCGCGGCACTTTCTCGCAGCGCCACTCGGTCCTGATCGATCAGGAAGACGAGAGCCGCTACACGCCGTTCAATCATCTCGGCGGCGACCAGGGCCACTACGAGGTCATCAACTCGCTATTGTCGGAAGAAGCCGTGCTTGGGTTCGAATACGGCTATTCGCTTGCCGAGCCGAATGCGCTGGCGATCTGGGAAGCGCAGTTCGGCGACTTCGCCAACGGCGCCCAGGTGCTGTTCGACCAGTTCATCTCGTCGGGCGAACGCAAGTGGCTGCGCATGTCGGGCCTCGTCTGCATGCTGCCGCACGGCTATGAAGGGCAGGGGCCGGAGCATTCCTCGGCCCGGCTCGAACGCTTTCTGCAGATGTGCGCCGAAGACAACATGCAGGTGGTCTATCCCACCACGCCGGCGAATTTCTTCCACGTGCTGCGGCGGCAATTGCACCGCGAAATCCGCAAGCCCCTGATCCTGATGACGCCGAAGTCGCTGCTGCGAAACAAGCGGGCGGTCTCGCGGCTCTACGAGATGGGCGAGAACACCACGTTCCACCGCATCCTCTACGATGACGCCCAGATGCTGCAGGACGAGAAGATCAAGCTGGTGCCGGACGAAAAAATCCGCCGCATCGTGCTGTGCTCGGGCAAGGTCTATTACGACCTCTACGAGGAGCGCGAGAAGCGCGGCATCGAAGACGTCTATCTGATGCGCATCGAGCAGCTCTATCCGGTGCCGCTGAAGGCGCTGGTGCAGGAGCTCGGCCGCTTCAAGGGCGCCGAAGTGGTGTGGTGCCAGGAAGAGCCGCGCAACATGGGCGCGTGGCATTTCATCGAGCCGTATCTCGAATGGGTGCTGAACCAGATCAACGCGCCGAACAAGCGTCCACGCTATGCCGGCCGCGCCGCGGCCGCGGCGACCGCGACCGGTTTGATGTCGAAGCACTTGGCGCAACTCAAGGCGCTGCTGGATGACGCGCTGAACTGACATTTGGATAAAACGCCGTGTCCGGGCCAAAGGCGCGAAGCGCGTCTTCGACCACCGGGCACGGCGCCTGATTTTTGCAATCGGATTGAAGGCGTCGGCGGCGATGATCCCGCCATGATGCAAAGAGGAAACCACCATGACTGAAATTCGCGTTCCGACGCTCGGCGAGTCCGTCACCGAGGCCACCATCGGCCGCTGGTTCAAAAAGGCCGGCGATGCCGTCGCGGTCGACGAGCCCCTCGTCGAACTCGAGACCGACAAGGTCACGATCGAGGTCCCGGCGCCTTCCGCCGGCACGCTCGGCGAGATCACCGCCAAGGATGGCGAGACGGTCGCGGTCGGCGCGCTGCTCGGACAGATTACTGAAGGCGGAGCCGCTGCGGCAAAGCCCGCCGCTGCGCCGGCCAAGGCGGCCGCCGCGCCTGCGCCGGCCACAGCCGCGCCTGCACCGGTCGCCGCCCCGCCCAAGGCGCCGTCGGCCGATGCGTCATTGGCGCCGTCGGTGCGCAAGATCTCGGCCGAAAGCGGCATCGATGCCGCCACCGTGCCCGGCTCCGGCAAGGACGGCCGCGTCACCAAGGGCGACATGCTGGCCGCGATCGAGAAGGCCGCTTCCGCGCCGACCCCGGTCAATCAGCCGGCGGCCGCGGTGCAGGTCCGCAGCCCCTCACCGGCGGACGATGCCGCGCGCGAGGAGCGCGTGAAGATGACGCGGCTGCGCCAGACCATCGCGCGGCGGCTGAAGGACGTGCAGAACACGGCGGCGATGCTGACGACCTTCAACGAGGTCGACATGAGCCACATCATGGCGATGCGGGCGCAGTACAAGGACGTGTTCGAGAAGAAGCACGGCAGCAAGCTCGGCTTCATGGGCTTCTTCACCAAGGCCTGCGTGCAGGCGCTGAAGGATATCCCGGCGGCCAACGCCGAGATCGACGGCACCGATCTGATCTACAAGAACTACTATCACATCGGCGTCGCCGTCGGCACCGACAAGGGCCTGGTGGTTCCGGTGGTGCGCGACTGCGACCACAAGTCGATCGCCGAGATCGAGAAGAGCATCGCCGATTTCGGCCGCCGCGCGCGCGACGGTCAGCTCAAGATCGACGAGATGCAGGGCGGCACTTTTACGATCACCAATGGCGGTATCTACGGTTCGCTGATGTCGACGCCGATCCTCAACGCGCCGCAATCCGCCATCCTCGGCATGCACAAGATCCAGGATCGTCCGGTTGCGATCGGCGGCAAGGTCGAGATTCGCCCGATGATGTATCTGGCGCTGTCCTACGATCACCGCGTGATCGACGGCAAGGAAGCGGTCACCTTCCTGGTGCGGGTCAAGGAAAGCCTGGAGGATCCGGCGCGGCTGGTGCTGGATCTCTGATGCGATCGGTAACCGCGATGCGCGGCTAATCTGGGGGAATGATGCAGCAGCCATGCCGACCGAAATCATGATGCTGGCGCTCGCGGTGGTCCTGCTGCTGGTTCAGCTCTTCATGCCGTCGGTCTCCGCGACCATGGAGATGGGCGGCGACTACAAGGCCGGCCCGCGCGACGAGCCGCGGGCGCTGCAGGGCGTGTTCGCCGGCCGCGCCGGGCGCGCCTCCCGCAATCTCCTGGAGACGTTTCCGGTGTTCGCGGCGCTGGCGCTCGCGCTCGTCGTCACCGACCGCAAGCCTGGGGTGGTTTGCCTCGATATTCGCGCTGGTCGGCATGCTCTGGCGCATGGTTCAGTAGGTTTCGTTCTGGGGAGTTAAGGATTTGACCGACAAGGTAGTGATCATTACCGGCGGCAGCCGCGGCATCGGCCGCGCCGCCGCCATTGCGGCCGCGGCGCGGGGTTTTCGCGTCGTTGTGGGCTATGCCAGCAACAAGGCCGCGGCCGACGAGGTCGTGGCCGCGATCGAAGCCAAGAACGGCAAGGCGATCGCGGTCAAATGCGACGTCGCCGAGGAAAGCGATATCCTTGACATGTTCGCGGCCGCCGACAAGTTCGGCACGCTCGGCGCTCTCGTCAACAATGGCGGCATTGTCGGCAAGAGCGGCATCCGCGTCGATGAAATGTCGGCCGAGCGCATCCAGCGCGTCATGGCGGTCAACGTCACCGGCAGCATTTTATGTGCGCGCGAGGCGGTGAAGCGGATGTCGACCAAGCATGGCGGCAGGGGTGGCGTCATCGTCAATATCTCGTCGGTCGCGGCCAAGCTCGGTTCCGCCAACACCTATGTCGATTACGCGGCGTCGAAAGGCGCGATCGATTCCTTTACGGTCGGACTCGGTCATGAAGTCGCCGGCGAAGGCATCCGCGTCGCCGGCATCCGGCCGGGCCTGATCGATACCGACATTCATGCCTCCGGCGGCGAGCCTGACCGCGCCCATCGGCTGGCGCATATGGTGCCGATGAAACGCGTCGGACGGGCGGAAGAGATCGCCAACGCGATCATGTGGCTGATGTCGGACGACGCCTCCTACGTCACCGGTGCGACCCTCGACGTTTCCGGCGGGCGCTAAGCCGCCAATACCCTGTCACATAATTCAGCTACAGGATTTCCATCATGGCTAGCTACGATCTCGTCGTCATCGGCACCGGCCCGGGCGGATATGTCTGCGCGATCCGCGCGGCGCAGCTCGGCATGAAGGTCGCCGTGGTGGAGAAGAACGCGACGCTGGGCGGCACCTGCCTCAATATCGGCTGCATGCCGTCGAAGGCGCTGCTGTATGCCTCGGAATGTTTCGAGGAGGCGGAGCACTCCTTTGCCAAGATGGGTGTCAGCGTTTCCGCCCCGAAACTCGATCTGCCCTCGATGATGAACTTCAAGCAGCAGGGCATCGACGGCAACGTCAAGGGCGTCGAGTTCCTGATGAAGAAGAACAAGATCGACGTCATTTTAGGTAAGGGCAAGATTCTCGGCGCCGGCAAGGTCGAGGTGACCGGCGGCGACGGCAAGCCGCAGATCGTCGAGACCAAAAACATCGTGATCGCCACCGGCTCCGACATCGCGCGGCTGAAGGGCATCGAGATCGACGAGAAGCGCGTGGTGTCGTCGACCGGCGCGCTGTCGCTCGACAAGGTGCCTGCGAGTCTTCTGATCGTCGGCGCCGGCGTGATCGGGCTGGAGCTCGGTTCGGTGTGGCACCGGCTCGGCGCCAAGGTCACCGTGGTGGAATTCCTCGACCGCATTTTGCCCGGCATGGACGGCGAGGTCGCAAAGCAGTTTCAGCGCATCCTCGAGAAACAGGGCTTTGCGTTCAAGCTCGGCGCCAAGGTGACGAGCATCGACACATCGGGCGCGACGCTGAAGGCGAGGATCGAACCTGCTGCGGGTGGCGCAGCGGAAACGCTGGAAGCCGACGTGGTGCTGGTGTGCATCGGCCGCGTTCCCTACACCGACGGCCTCGGCCTGAAGGAGGCCGGCATAGCCCTCGACAATCGCGGCCGGGTGCAGACTGATTCGCATTTCGCGACCAGCGTGAAGGGCGTTTACGCGATCGGCGACGTCATTGCCGGTCCGATGCTGGCGCACAAGGCGGAAGACGAAGGCGTCGCGGTGGCGGAGATTTTGGCCGGTCAGGCCGGCCACGTGAACTACGACGTTATCCCAGGTGTTGTGTATACCACGCCGGAAGTTTCCTCGGTCGGCAAGACCGAGGAAGAACTGAAGCAGGCGGGCATCGCATACACCGTCGGCAAATTTCCGTTTACCGCCAATGGCCGCTCCAAGGTTTATCAGACCACTGATGGCTTCGTGAAGGTTCTCGCAGATGCGAAGACCGATCGGGTGCTCGGCGTGCACATCGTCGGCCGCGAAGCCGGCGAGATGATTCACGAGGCGGCGGTGCTGATGGAATTCGGCGGTTCGGCCGAGGATCTGGCGCGCACCTGCCACGCCCATCCGACCCGTTCCGAGGCGGTCAAGGAAGCCGCGCTTGCAGTCGCCAAGCGAGCGATCCATATGTGATCCTTGGAGTCCGGTTCGCGCCGGGCCGGGATGACATAATGCGCCGCCTGCTTCAGCCGCTCTGGATATTCCTCGCGATCATCTTTTTGATCGAGGCGTGGCTGTGGGATCACCTCGAGCCGATCGTCGCCGCGGTGGTAGCTTGGCTTCCGCTGCGCGCCTTCAAGCAATGGCTCTCCGAGCGCGTCGATTCGCTGTCGCCGGCGATGACGCTGATCGTGTTCATCGTGCCGATCATCCCGCTGTTCCCGCTAAAACTGGCCGGCTTCTGGCTGCTCGCGCATGAATATTGGATGAGCGCCATCCTCACCATCATCTTCGCCAAATTCCTTGGTGTCGGCGTCGCGGCTTTCATCTTTGATGTGACGCGGCCGAAGCTGTTGGAGATGGCGTGGTTCGAGAAGCTCTATGAATTCGTGCTGGCGCTGCGCGCCAGGGCGATGGCGCTGGTCGAGCCGATCAAGCAGCGCATCCTCGAGATGCTGCTCGGCAACGGCGAAGGCTGGTCGTCGCGCACGCTGCGCCTGATCCAGCGCTTTAGAAAAAGCGTGCACGAAGCGCGGTAGCACTTCCTCTTCCTTCACCCCTTGCGGGAGAAGGTGGCGCGAAGCGCCGGATGAGGGGTAGCCACGAACACTGAGGCTTGTAGCTACCCTCACTCGCCTCCGCGGAGCCTGTCATCGGGCGCGCGTTCGCGCGACCCGTTGGCTTCGGAACCCTCTCCCGCAGGCACTTGACTTGTATGGAAAGCGGCTTCGCACCTTCGACAACGCTTCGATCACCTTTTGGGGCCTACAAGAAGTTGGATCGCGCCATCGGCGAGATAGGTATTGTTTGGGGGCGCTTGTTTCGCGTCGATTCCTATTTCTCTTAGCCCTGCAGCCAGCGCTTCGGCGGCCGGGGCAAGGACCGCTTGGTCGTGCGGCTTCATTTCGACTGTTACGTTCATGGCGTTAGCCAAGCCATACGAGTGGTTTCCGGGCCAGCCATTCTTTCCAAAGACCTGCCCGCCAACCCAGTTCTCTAACACCCATCCCGCCTTAGCGAGAAGCGGCTCAAGTCCCCAGAGAAAATCCCAAGTCTCTCTGTCTATATTGTCATGGCCAACGACGAATCTGGTACCGGCAAATGGCGATAGCGCAGCTAAAAGCTTTTCGCGATTTTCTGGCGTCAAAAGCTTTCCTCGGGGCTGCCTGAACTTGAATAGCGCCAGTGAGGCTTGCTTCGCCTCTTGGTTTGCGGCGGCAACTTCTTCGTCTGACCTGCGCTTAAGTTCGCTCTGGCGAAGCCCGGCCATTTGTCCGAATTTAATTTCGAGGCCAACGCCGATCGCCACCAAGCTATTCGCCAGTGATGAACCCCATTGCTCCAAAAAGGAGTCGTACGGCGGGTGGATTGCCGCGATTGCGACTTCGGCTATCACGCCAACAACGACGAGCCCACCGCCGAACCACTCCCAGCGTTCGCATGACTCGACGGATTTTTCCAGCTCGGGGTTGCTGGCGCTGGTCATGCCATTCGGCAGACGCCACGCCGGGAAGGGCTTCAAGGGCTTTTGGGGTGGGTTTTGAGTAGGCGCACTAATGTTCGCTATCCTCTTCGCGGCTTATTTCCTGCAATGAGAATTCCAACTGCACCCGTTTTGCTTCGCGGGCGTCGTTCGTCTCTAGCTGAGACGGATGCCTGTGAGTGCCGGATAATCTCCCCTCTCCCGCAAGGGGAGAGGGGAGCCATCGACGCCTCGCGAAAATGCGTCGCTACGGCAGATGCAGCAGATGCGGCATGAACAGGCCTAGCCCCATGAAGGCGATGCCGACCAGCGTCAGGAGGCCCGACACCCAGGCCAGCGCGATCATGCCGGTGATGATGGTCGCCGACGCCAGCACGATGCCGATCTGAAACGCCGCGGACGCCAGTTCATAGTGATGGTATTTCGCTTCCGCGAGATCGCGCTCTTCTTCCGCGACCTTGGCGCGCTCGGCCAGTTGCTCGGTGCCTTCATGGGTCTCGGGCTCGGAGCGGTAGCGCTGCGCGGTCTTCTGCCAGTCGTCGATCTGCTTCTGGATCGCGGCCTTGGCGGCATCATCGCCGGCGGTGCCGAGGCCGAGCTTGGCCTGTTCGGCCGCGGTCTGCACCGTGGTGCGGCGGATGCTCTTGGCCTGGAAGAACGCCCATAGGTTCGAGGCCTCGACATTCTTGGCGATGGTTTCGGTCTGGGCGCCCTTGCCGAGCGTTTCGGAAAACGCCAGGCACAACGCGATGATCGCGATCAACAGCGCGATGTTGCGGTTCTCGTGCGTGGCTTCCTTGGCCTGGTCCGCCTGCTCCATGCTCTCATGTGCGCTCATGGTATCCTCCCTGCCTGATGGCGCGAGGATTGCCGAACGGCTTGGCTGGCGCAAGGGGCAAGCCGCGCGACGTCGCACTTGCTAAGTTGATAAAGCCATGTTCAGGCGCGCGGATGCGCGGTGCGATACACCTCCAGCAAGCGCTCGCTGTCGATGCCGGTATAGATCTGCGTGGTCGAGAGCGAGGCGTGGCCGAGCAATTCCTGGATCGCGCGCAGATCGCCGCCGCGGCTCAACAGATGCGTTGCAAAGGAATGCCGCAGCGCGTGCGGCGTGGCGCTGTCGGGCAGGCCGAGCGCGCCGCGCAACCGCTCCATGGTGAGCTGGATGATCCGCGCCTTGAGCGGGCCGCCCCGCGCGCCGACGAACATCGGCCCCTCCGCCGGTAGCGGGTGCGGGCACATCGCGGCATATTCCGCGACCAGCTCGAGCACGTTTTGCAGCACCGGCACCATGCGGGTCTTGTTGCCCTTGCCGGTCACGACCAGCACGTCGCCTTCGCCGGGCTTTGGGATCTCGCGGCGTTTCAAGCCGAGCGCTTCGGAGATGCGCAGGCCCGATCCGTACAACAGCGCCATCACGGCGGCGTCGCGGGCCCAGATCCAGGGATCGCGATCCTCGCCGGCGCGTTCGTCGGCGTCCGCCAGGCGTTTCGCCGCCGCCATCTGGATCGGTTTTGGCAGGCTCTTGCCGATCTTGGGGGCGCGGATCGCCGAGAGCGCGCCGACCTTGCCCTTGCCTTCGCGCTCGAGAAAGCGCGCGAACGAGCGCAGTCCCGCCAGCGATCTGGCAAGAGAGCGTCCGCCGATATCGTCGGCGCGGCGCATCGCCATGAAGGCGCGGATGTCGGTGGCTTCCAGCGCGGCAAAGCGCTTCAGCGTCACCCGCGCGCCCCAATGCCCGGCGAGAAAGGAAAGACACTGCCTGAGGTCGCGGGCATAGGCCTCCAGCGTCTTCGGCGACAGCCGCCGCTCGGCGCGCAGATGCGACAGCCAGCGCGTCATCTGCAGCGACAGCGTCTGGTCGGCGCAGGCGAGCTCGACCGGTGCGACCGCGGCAATGGGTTCGGCTTTGGCTTTGGTTCGGGCCATGGAACTGAGTTCGGTGTGATTCCGAACTGATTATATCGCACTTCTTTCGTTTACCCTTCGCTAAGGCGGGCAAACTTCGCACGCCCGACACTGGCCCCGGCCGTCCTGCGGTCTTAAGTTAGCGGCGCTTTCCGCCTCTCGGGCCTGATTCTCCATGGACGATTCGACGCGCACCGCCATGCCTGCCGCATCATCGACGCGTGTCGTCGATGTGCTGGTGCCGGTCGCGCTCAATCAGGCCTATTCCTATCGGGTGCCGCGCGGCATGGAGCTGAAGCCGGGCGACGTCGTCTGCGTGCCGCTCGGGCCCCGTGAGGTGGTCGCGGTGGTATGGGCGGAGAATGCAAAACCCGATCCGCGGCTGCACAACCGCTTAAAAGATGTCGGCGAAAAGCTCGACGTGCCGCCGCTGCAACCCGAGCTGCGTGCGCTGGTCGACTGGGTTTCGAACTACACGCTGTCGGCGCGCGGCATGGTGCTGCGCATGACGTTGCGGATGGGCGACAATCTCGGCCCCGAACGGACACGCATCGGCGTGCGGCTGGCAGGCCAAGCGCCGCGGCGCATGACGCCGGCGCGGCGGCGCGTGATCGATTGCCTTTCCGATGGGCTGTTGCACGGCAAGTCGGACGCGGCGCGCGAAGCCGGCGTTTCGACCGGCGTGATCGACGGGCTGGTCGACGAAGGCACGCTGGAAACCGAGGCGATGCCACCGCCGCCTCCGCCGCCGGCACCGGATCCATCGTTTTCGCAGCCGGAGTTTTCAAGGCAGCAGCGCACCGCGGTCGATGCGATGCGGGCGCTGGCGGCGAATGGCAGTTTTCACACCGCGCTGCTCGACGGCGTCACCGGCTCGGGCAAGACCGAGGTTTATTTCGAGGCGATCGCCGAGACCATCCGGCGCGGAAAGCAGTCGCTGATCCTGATGCCGGAGATCGCGCTGACCGGCCAGTTCCTCGATCGCTTCGCCAATCGTTTTGGCGTGCGGCCGCTGGAATGGCATTCCGAACTGACGCCGCGCACCCGCGCGCGCAACTGGGCGGCGATCGCCTCCGGTGCCGCGCCGGTGATCGTCGGGGCGCGCTCGGCGCTGTTCATGCCCTACGCCAATCTCGGCCTGATCGTGGTCGATGAGGAGCACGACCAGGCCTACAAGCAGGAAGACGGCGCGCATTATCACGCCCGCGACATGGCGGTGGTGCGGGCGCATATCGCGAAAATTCCGGTAATACTGGCGTCCGCGACGCCGTCGATCGAGAGCGAGGTCAATGCGCGCAAGGGCCGCTACCAGCGCGTGGCGTTGCCGTCGCGGTTCGGCGGCCAGCACATGCCGCATATCGAGGCGATCGACATGCGGCGCGAGCCGCCGGCGCGCGGCCGCTTCATCTCGCCGCGATTGGCGGACGAGATCCGGAAGGCGGTCGAGCGGCGCGAGCAGGCGCTGCTGTTCCTCAACCGCCGCGGCTATGCGCCGCTGACCCTGTGCCGCGCCTGCGGGCACCGGTTCGCCTGCACGATCTGCGACGCCTGGCTGGTCGATCACAGGTTCCGCCAGCGGCTGGTGTGCCATCATTGCGGCTTCTCGATGCCGCGCCCGCATGCCTGCCCGCATTGCCAGGCCGAGGAGACGCTGGTCGCGGTCGGCCCCGGCGTCGAGCGCCTGCAGGAAGAAGCGGCGGCGCTATTTCCCGATGCGCGCACCATGGTGCTGTCGAGCGACCTGATCACCTCGATCGAAACCATGCGCTCGGAACTCAACGAGATCGCGGAAGGCCGCGTCGACATCATCATCGGCACGCAACTGGTGGCGAAGGGGCATAATTTCCCCCGGCTCAATCTGGTCGGCGTGGTCGATGCGGATCTCGGCCTCAGCAACGGCGACCCGCGCGCCGCCGAGCGCACGTTCCAGCTGCTCAATCAGGTGATCGGCCGCGCCGGGCGCGAGCAGGGCCGCGGCGTCGGCTATCTGCAGACGCACCAGCCCGATCATCCCGTGATGAAGGCCCTGGTGGCCTGCGACCGCGAGGCGTTTTACGCCAACGAGATCGAATCCCGCGAACGCGCCGGCTATCCGCCGTTCGGCCGGCTGGCGAGCCTGATCATTTCCGCCGGCGACCGGCCGACCGCGGAGGGCTATGCACGGAAGCTGGCGTCGATCGCGCCGATCGACGAGCGCATCCAGGTGCTGGGGCCTGCCGAAGCGCCGCTCGCAGTGATCAAAGGCCGCTACCGGTTCCGGCTGCTGATAAAAGCGCTGCGCAATGTCGACGTGTCGGACTATTTGCGCGAATGGCTGGCGGCCGCGCCGAAGACCAAGGGCAACCTCAAGCTCGAGGTCGACGTCGATCCGCAGAGCTTTTTGTAGTTATGGGACACGCATCTTCGCACGGGGCTTGCAATGACGAAAAAGCCCGCCGTCATTGGCGACGGCGGGCTTTTCCTTGGAGACGCAGGAATCCCTGCGACGGTTACGCCACGCAACGCTTACCGAACTCTGGGCGGCGGAAGCCGCCTTCGAATGCGCGGCTTTAGGAAACGACCTCGGCGGTGACGCGGCCGACGCCGGCGCTGGTCAGGCCGATGGCGCGGGCGGCGCCGGTGGAGAGGTCGAGCACGCGGCCGCGGACGAACGGGCCACGGTCGTTGACGGTCACCACGACGCTGCGGCCGCCATGGGTGACGCGCAGCTTGGTGCCGAACGGCAGCGACCGGTGGGCGCAGGTCATGGCATTGGCGTTCATGCGCTGGCCCGAGGCGGTGCGGCTGCCGGACTCATTGCCGTAATAGGAGGCCATCCCCGAGAAGCTGCGTCCGGTGCCCGAGACGGGGCCCATGGAGGCATTGGCGTTGAGCCACGACCCCGGTGCGGCGGGCTCAGAGCCGTTGCTGGCGTGATGGTGGTGGTGCCAGGCGTGATGGTGGTGCCGGGAATGGGCCGAGGCTTCGGTGATGCCGCCTCCGAACACAACAGTTGCGGCGAAAGCAGCGAGCGCCGTGCGCGACCGGGTTACGGTTCCCGGTGCCGACTTTTTGGATACGATCATATAATTGTCCCTCAAGATAGTATTGCCACATACGTGACAAGTGGAACCCCCGCTCCGACTACGATGGGGCGCCGTTTGATGACCGAATAAGGCGTGAATTGGGCAGTAAAGCCGGTTTGTCTCCGCCTGAAATATCTTGTGACGGCTGGTGAGTATTCACTCAATGTTTTGTAAACTTGGTCTTTAACCATTTATTAACCATTTCAATACTCCGGTTTACTGATGAATTAAGTCTACTGTCGATTGTGCTAGTTTTATTCAAGTAATGCGCTGGCGGTAACGACTCCGGCCGGTTCCGGCCGTTCCGGCCGTTCCGTCATGGGGGCATGCGCTGAGCGTGGGAACGAATGACGGTTCCGGAGACGGTAATTCCGCCGCGCCGGCGGCCGGTCCCGCGATTACGACGTCCCGTTCGGTGCGGATTTTCAGCGGGTGAAAAATCGCTGTTGAGGCCGGTGCGACAGGGCATCGCGACATGGTCGCGTCATGTTGCACCTGCGCTCTTGCTATGTTAGCAAAGCCGCGATTTTAACGGTCCCGGCACCGCTCGTGCCGGTCGAAAATCGAAGTCCCGCTTGAATTCCAAGGGCTTGGATGGGCGCCGCATCGTGGCGACGGTTTTTGCCTTGCGAATTTGACAGCTAAAAGAGCGCGCTTGTGGCTGCAGAAGATCCGTCCGTATCAGGTGTGTCCGGCCGTTATGCAACGGCCTTGTTCGAATTGGCGCGCGATGAGAAATCCATCGACGCGGTGAGGGGCGATCTCGATCGCTTTGCCGCGATGCTCGCCGACAGCGAAGAATTAAGGCGCATGGTGCGCAGCCCGGTGTTTTCGGCCGACGTGCAGTCGAAGGCCGTCGCCGCCGTGCTCGACAAGGCCGGCATTTCCGGCATCGCCGCCAATTTCCTGAAAGTGCTCACCGCCAACCGTCGCCTGTTCGCGGTCGCCGACGTGATCCGCGCCTTCCGCGCGCTGGTCGCCAGGTTCAAGGGCGAGGCGACCGCCGACGTGACGGTGGCCGAGGCGCTCAGTGAAAAGAATCTCGACGCCCTGAAGACCGCGCTGAAATCAGTGACGGGCAAGGACGTTGCGCTCAACGTGAATGTCGACCCCTCCATCATCGGCGGCCTTGTGGTCAAGCTCGGCAGCCGCATGGTGGATAGTTCGCTTCGCACCAAACTCAATTCGATCAAGAACGCGATGAAAGAGGCAGGCTGATGGACATCCGCGCCGCGGAAATTTCCGCGATCCTCAAGGATCAGATCAAGAATTTCGGCCAGGAGGCCGAGGTTTCCGAAGTCGGACAGGTGCTGTCCGTCGGTGACGGCATCGCCCGCGTCTACGGCCTCGACAACGTCCAGGCCGGCGAGATGGTCGAGTTCGAGAACGGCACCCGCGGCATGGCGCTGAACCTCGAAACCGACAACGTCGGTATCGTGATCTTCGGCGCCGACCGTGAGATCAAGGAAGGCCAGACCGTCAAGCGCACCCGCGCCATCGTCGATACGCCGGTCGGCAAGGGCCTGCTCGGCCGCGTGGTCGACGCGCTCGGCAATCCGATCGACGGCAAGGGTCCGATCAAGGCCGACAAGCGCATGCGCGTCGACGTCAAGGCGCCCGGCATCATTCCGCGCAAATCGGTCAACGAGCCGATGGCGACCGGCTTGAAGTCGATCGACGCGTTGATCCCGATCGGCCGCGGCCAGCGCGAATTGATCATCGGCGACCGCCAGACCGGCAAGACCGCGATCGCGCTCGACACCATTCTAAACCAGAAGCCACTCAACGCGCAGACCGACGAGAAGATAAAGCTGTATTGCGTCTATGTCGCGATCGGCCAGAAGCGTTCCACCGTCGCGCAGTTCGTCAAGGTGCTGGAAGAGCAGGGCGCGCTGGAATATTCCATCATCGTCGCCGCCACCGCTTCCGATCCTGCCCCGATGCAGTACATCGCGCCGTTCACCGGCTGCACCATGGGCGAATATTTCCGTGACAACGGCATGCACGCCGTCATCATCTATGACGATTTGTCGAAGCAGGCGGTGGCCTATCGCCAGATGTCGCTGCTGCTGCGCCGGCCGCCGGGCCGCGAAGCCTATCCCGGTGACGTGTTCTATCTGCATTCGCGCCTGCTCGAGCGGGCCGCCAAGCTCAACGACGACCAGGGCAACGGTTCGCTGACGGCGCTGCCGATCATCGAAACCCAGGCCAACGACGTGTCGGCCTACATACCGACCAACGTGATTTCGATCACCGACGGACAGATTTTCCTCGAGTCCGACCTGTTCTTCCAGGGCATCCGCCCCGCGGTGAACGTCGGTCTGTCGGTGTCGCGCGTCGGATCGGCGGCGCAAACCAAGGCGATGAAGAAGGTCGCCGGCAAGATCAAGGGCGAGCTGGCGCAGTACCGCGAAATGGCGGCGTTCGCGCAGTTCGGTTCCGACCTCGACGCCTCGACCCAGCGCCTGCTGGCGCGCGGTTCGCGCCTCACCGAACTGCTCAAGCAGCCGCAATTCTCGCCGCTGAAGATGGAAGAGCAGGTCGTGGTGATTTACGCCGGCGTCAACGGCTATCTCGACGCGCTGCCGGTTTCCAAGGTGCGCAGCTTCGAGGACGGCCTGCTGGCGCTGCTGCGCGGCAAGCATGTCGACATTCTCAACAGCATCCGCGAAAGCCGCGATCTCAGCGACGATACCGCCGGCAAGCTGAAGAGCGTGGTCGAAGCTTACGCCAAGACGATGGCCTGAACGACGCTTGCCTAACGCTGTCCTAACGCTTTCTTGGCCGGGCTCGCCCCGGCCGTGACCAAAGAGGGGTTCGTGGCCGGATCGACGATCGGGTCACCAGGGTGAACGAAGAATGGCTTCACTGAAAGACATGCGGGTCCGCATCGCCTCCACCAAGGCGACGCAGAAGATCACCAAGGCCATGCAGATGGTGGCGGCGTCAAAGTTGCGCCGGGCGCAGACTGCCGCGGAAGCGGCGCGGCCCTACGCCGAGAAGATGGACGCCGTGATCTCCAACATCGCGACATCGGCGGCGGGCTCCCCCGGCGCACCGGTGTTGCTGGCCGGAACCGGCAAGGATCAGATGCACCTGCTGCTGGTCTGCACCGGCGAACGCGGCCTGTCCGGCGCCTTCAACTCCTCGATCGTGCGGCTCGCCCGCGACCGCGCGCTGGCGCTGATGAACCAGGGCAAAGAGGTCAAGTTCTTCTGCGTCGGCCGCAAGGGCTATGAGCAACTGCGCCGTAACTTCGACAAGCAGATCGTCGAACACGTCGATTTGCGCTCGGTCCGGCAGCTTGCCTTTGGGAACGCCGAAGACATCGCCAGGAAAGTTATCGCGCGCTTCGAAGGCGGAGAGTTTGACGTCTGCACGCTGTTCTTTTCGCGCTTCAAGTCGGTGATCGCGCAGGTCCCGACCGCGCAGCAGGTCATCCCGCTGGTGGTCGAGGCAAAGAACGATGCCAAGACGGCTGCGGCGGCGACGTCCTACGAATACGAGCCGGAAGAGGACGAGATCCTGACGCGGTTGCTGCCGCGCAATCTCGCGGTGCAGGTCTTCCGCGCGCTGCTGGAAAACAATGCCTCGTTCTACGGCGCGCAGATGAGCGCGATGGACAACGCCACCCGCAACGCCGGCGACATGATTCGCAAGCAAACCCTGATCTACAATCGAACCCGTCAGGCCATGATTACCAAGGAGCTGATCGAAATCATCTCCGGCGCCGAGGCGCTGTAGTCGTCAGGCCGACGATCGTTTTAGTTTTGGACTTCAAGGAGAGAGTTTTATGGCTACACCCGCCAACCAGACCGGACGCATCACGCAAGTTATCGGCGCCGTCGTCGACGTGCAGTTCGAAGGCCATCTGCCGGCCATTCTGAACGCCATCGAGACCACCAACGGCGGCAACCGTCTGGTGCTCGAAGTCGCCCAGCATCTCGGTGAAAGTACCGTCCGCACCATCGCGATGGATCTCACGGAAGGACTGGTGCGCGGCCAGGAAGTCACCGACACCGGCAGTCCGATCATGGTGCCGGTAGGGGTCGGCACGCTCGGCCGCATCATGAACGTGATCGGCGCGCCGGTCGACGAGCAAGGTCCGGTCAAGGCTGAAGACATGCGCGCGATCCACCAGGAAGCGCCGACCTACACCGACCAGTCGACCGAGGCTGAAATTCTCGTCACCGGCATCAAGGTCGTCGACCTGCTGGCGCCTTACGCCAAGGGTGGCAAGATCGGCTTGTTCGGTGGTGCCGGCGTCGGCAAGACCGTGCTGATTCAGGAACTGATCAACAACGTCGCCAAGGCGCATGGCGGTTACTCGGTGTTCGCCGGCGTCGGCGAGCGCACCCGCGAGGGTAACGACCTCTATCACGAGTTTATCGAATCCGGCGTCAACAAGAAGGGCGGCGGCGAAGGCTCCAAATGCGCGCTGGTGTACGGCCAGATGAACGAGCCGCCCGGCGCCCGCGCCCGCGTCGGCCTCACCGGCCTGACCGTCGCCGAGCATTTCCGCGACCAGGGCCAGGACGTGCTGTTCTTCGTCGACAACATTTTCCGCTTCACGCAGGCAGGTTCGGAAGTGTCGGCGCTGTTGGGGCGTATTCCTTCCGCCGTGGGTTATCAGCCGACGCTCGCCACCGACATGGGCGCGATGCAGGAACGCATCACCTCTACGACCAAGGGTTCGATCACCTCGATCCAGGCGATTTACGTTCCGGCCGACGACTACACCGATCCGGCGCCGGCGACGACGTTTGCCCATCTTGATGCGACGACCAACCTCAATCGCGCGATCTCCGAAAAGGGCATCTACCCGGCGGTGGATCCGCTCGACTCGACCTCGCGCATGCTGTCGGCGAACATCGTCGGCGAGGAGCACTACACCACCGCACGTATGGTTCAGCAGGTGTTGCAGAAGTACAAGTCGCTGCAGGACATTATCGCCATTCTCGGCATGGACGAACTGTCGGAAGACGACAAGATCGCCGTCGCGCGCGCCCGCAAGATCGAGCGCTTCCTGTCGCAGCCGTTCTTCGTCGCCGAAATCTTCACGGGATCGCCCGGGAAATTTGTCGAGCTCGCCGACACCATCAAGGGCTTCCGCGCGATCTGTGAAGGCAAGTACGATCACCTGCCGGAAGCCGCCTTCTACATGGTCGGCAACATCGAAGAGGCGGTCGAAAAGGGCAAGAAGCTCGCCGCGGAAGCGGCGTAATTGTCGTCATTGCCGGGCTTGACCCGGCAATCCATCGACAAGGAATTTTTTACTGATGGACCCGCGGGTCAAGCCCGCGGGTGACAGCCGAGAGAGTAGCTTCCATGGCCACCTTCCACTTCGATCTCGTCTCTCCTGAAAAGCTCGCCTTCTCCGGCGAGGTCGATCAGGTCGACGTTCCCGGCGTCGAGGGTGATTTCGGCGTGCTCGCCGGCCATGCGCCGGTCGTGGCGGCGATCCGGCCGGGCATCCTGGTGGTGACGACAGGTGGCACGCACCAGAAGATCATCGTCCTCGGCGGCCTTGCCGAAGTCTCCGAGAAGGGCCTCACCGTGCTCGCCGATGTCGCGACCTCGATCCAGGACCTCGACCGGCAGGCGTTTGCCGAGCAGATTTCCGGCATGGAAGCCAAGCTCGCCGAAAAGGAAGGCTCCGAGCTCGATCACGCGATCGAACGGCTCGATCAGTTCAAGAGCATCCAGCATCAGATCAATTCGACGGCGATGCACTAGCGTCCTCGACGCATTTTCGTCACGACGCCTTTTCCAAAAACCTGAATAAATACAACGCTCGCAGGCTGGCTATACCGGTTGCGCCGCCGCGCGTCTGACGGCATTCTGCCGGTCTGATCGTGACCCGGGGCTTTAGCTTTCATGAAGCGCAAGATAGCAGCGATTTTTGCTGCCGATATTGCCGGTTACAGCAGGCTGGTGGCCGAGGACGAGGAGGAGACGCTGCGGCGTTTGCACTCCTATCGCGCCGTCACCGATGAATTCATCGCCAAGGCCGGCGGGCGGATTTTCAACACCGCGGGCGATGCGGTGCTGGCGGAATTTCCGAGCGCGGTGGAGGCGGTGCGCTGCGCGATCGACATCCAGGAAAGCCTGCGCACCCGCAACATGGCCTATCCGCCCAGTCGGCAGATGAGTTTTCGGATCGGCATCACCATCGGCGACGTGGTCGAGCGCGACGGCGATTTGCTCGGCGACGGCGTCAATATCGCCGCGCGCCTCGAGGGGCTCGCCGAGGTCGGCGGCATCTGCATTTCGCGCGCGGTGCATGAACAGGTCGCCAACAAATTGTCGGTGCAGTTCGCCGACATCGGCGCGCAGGAAGTCAAGAACATCCCGACGCCGGTGCACGCCTATATGGTGGCGATGCGCCGCGAGGACGGCAGCTACGCGACGCCGCAATTCAAGAAGCCGATGCAACTGCGACCCGCGGCCGTGGGCGCGAACTGGATGTGGCCGGTCGCGGTCGCGGTGGTGTGCCTGGCGGCGATCGGCGTCATCGGCTTTCTCTCTTTCACCAGGCTGGAGCTACGCCAGCAGTCCCGCGAGCCGGTGCACGCCAGCAACGCGGCGACCGCGCCGGCAGCCAATTCGGTCGCGCCTCCGGTCACGCCGGCGACGGCTGCCGCGGCGGTCGCGCCGCCCGCGTCGTCGCCCGCGCTTCCGACCGGCGAGCGGTTCTCAGCCGAATCGGTGCCGTTCGTTATGGACCGGACCCGCGCCGTGCTGGCCAACGAATATGTCGCGGCGGCAGAGCCAAAGGCGTTGGCCCTGAATCAGAACGGCATGATCGGGATGGCCAGCAGCGCGGCCAACGAGGAAGCCGCCAAAAACGCGGCGCTCGAGCAGTGCCAGAAGCGCGCCGATGCGGTTCATTCGCCGCGTAAATGCGAAATCTATGCGGTCGGGAGCGCCGTGGTTTATCCGCATGGCCGGCCGCCGCTGCCGCCTTTGCCGTGGATCAGGCGCGACCCGTCGATCGAAAAGCCGTTCGCGCCGGCCGCGATGCCGTTCATGCGCGACCAGGCGAGGGCAAGGCTGGAGGGCGCCTATGTTTCCGGCAAGAAGCCCAAGGCGATCGCGATGGGGCCGGGCGGCAATGACATCTTCTACACCGATGGCGCCAGCGTCGCCGAGGTGGTGCGCCGGGCGCTGGAGACCTGCGGCGCGCTCGCGGGCGCACCGTGCCGGATCGTGGCGGTCGACGATAGTTTCGTGGTCCCGGTGCCGACCATCATGAAGGCCACCGGCATGTTCCGCCCCGCCGATACCTCGGCGATCGCGAGCGACGCCCGCGAGGACGTCGCGCGTCAGCTCGCGGAGGCAACGACCGGATGGAACGCGGTCGCGATCGGTTCAGCCGGCCGTCCGGGGATCGCGCTGAAGGCCGCCAGCGAACAGGACGCGGTCAATGGCGCGCTCGCCGATTGCACCAGGCACGACAGCAATTGCCGCATCATCGCGATCGGGCCGTATATGGTCGAGCCGAATTAGGGCGGTAATCCGTTGGCAGACTGCCGCGCGGCTGGGATGACGTTCCGTCCAGGAGCGGCGATGCGCAGAATCCGCGGTTTCAAAGGCTTCGACGTTCACCGTATTCGTACGGGGGCAGACGTTTAGCATTGCTTGTCAAATGCCACGATATCAATGGCTTGCTCGATCGGCCGTCACGCCGCTCGCAACGTGGACCACTGTAAGTGGGGTAGGGGACCAGCGCCGTTTTTGACGCTTTCCAGACCACCGTCGACCGCAAGGATTTTTCATGTCATTCTTCAACCTTCGTATCCGCGGCCGTCTGTACGGTGGCTTCGGCGCCTTGCTGCTGTTTTGCGCCGGGCTCGCCGGCTTTGCCGTCATGGAACTGACCGGCATTCGCGACCAGGTCGGCGTGATGAGCCTGCAATCCAAAAATACCATTCGCGTCGGCGATATCGCGACCGAGTTGCAGGCAATCCGCCGCGGCATCCTGCGATATGCGTTCGACCAGGACGAGGCCTCGCTGGAGCAGGTCGACAAGAGCTTTGCAAAGATCAGTGACTTGCTCTCCGAGGCGGAGAGAATGACGGTATCGCAGGAACGGCGCGCCACCTACAGGGAGGTCGCCAAGGATGTGACGGAGCTGAAGGCCAAGCGCGTCGCGCTCGCCGACGTCGCCAAGAAGATGCAGGCGGGACGCGCCTCGCTGTTCACCGACGGCGACAAAATGGCCGCGGACGTCCAGAAATTCGTCGACGCCGCGCAGGCGACGCCGTTCGCGCACAACGCCAATGTGCTGGAGGCCAAGGTGCTGCTGGTGCGTGTTGCCAACTGGCGGATGCTCGCCACGCGCGACGCAAAGGGCTTCGCCACGTTCAAGACCAATGTCGAAAAGGCGTATGACCAGATCGCCGCTCTCGAAAAGACCGAGCTGCCGTCCGAACTCGCGAGCCTGCTCGCGGTCGTCAAGACGGGCGTTGGAAAATATGCCGAGGCGTTCGAGAAAACCGGGCCCAACCTCGTCCACAGCGACGAGATCTATTACAAGGAAGTAGCGCCGCTCATCGTCGCGGCCATCGGGAAGATGGACGCGACCAAGGCTTCGATCGGCGAGGCCTTCACCAAAACGACCGCGGATACCGCAGGCCGCATCAGCACCACGATTTCGCTGCAGGAAGCCGTTGCCGGCATCGCCGTGCTGTTCGGGCTTGCGATCGCGTTCCTGATCGCGCGCGGCATCATTCGCCCGCTCGCGGGCCTGACCTCGGGCATGAAGGAACTCGCCGGCGGCAATTTCGGCGTCGTGCTGCCCGGGCTCGATCGCAAGGACGAGGTCGGCGACATGGCGCAGGCGGTCGAAGGCTTCAAGGTCAAGGCTGCGGAAAAAGCCCGCGAGGAAGCCGAAGACAAGATCAGGCAGGACGAGGTGGTGGCGCGCCAGCGCAAGGCGGACATGAACAAGCTCGCCGACGGCTTTGAAGCGGCGGTTGGCAAGATCGTGGAGACCGTATCATCGGCCTCGACCCGGTTAGAGGCCTCCGCCGGCACGCTCACCTCGACCGCCGAGCGGTCGCAGCAACTCACCACCGCGGTTGCCGCGGCTTCGGAAGAAGCCTCCACCAACGTGCAGTCGGTGGCGTCGGCGACCGAAGAGATGGCGTCCTCCGTCAACGAGATCAGCCGCCAGGTGCAGGAATCAGCGCGGATGGCGACTGAGGCCGTCGACCAGGCCCGCAAGACCAACGATCGCGTCAGCGAATTGTCGAAAGCGGCGGCGCGGATTGGCGACGTCGTCGAACTGATCAACACCATCGCCGGCCAGACCAATCTTTTGGCGCTCAACGCCACCATCGAGGCGGCGCGCGCCGGTGAGGCCGGCCGCGGGTTTGCGGTTGTAGCCTCCGAAGTGAAGGCGCTGGCGGAGCAGACCGCCAAGGCCACCGGCGAGAGCGGCCAGCAA
>Ga0207702_10000320_pt1 | contig 55111 bp, 84 predicted proteins | sample KBSCornC62_FD_184302 | JGI IMG/M metagenome (GOLD analysis project Ga0207702, IMG submission 184302) | Corn rhizosphere microbial communities from Kellogg Biological Station, Michigan, USA - KBS Corn C6-2 (SPAdes) (version 2) | ecosystem: Host-associated > Plants > Roots > Rhizosphere > Soil ...
AATAGCAATAGCCAGTGCTTTTTATAGTGTGTCATGGTTAAAAACCCTTACCCTCACAGTTTCTAAACTTGTTTTGCTCGGCTTCGCAATCGTAGCATTCATCAATCGAATCGTCTGTGCAATCACTACATAACTGTCCATTGCATGAAATACATTGACTGCCTGTGTTTGGTAACATCCTTTCGCCACAATTGCAGCAATAGGTTATATCCTCTTCAAGTGCTTTCATAAATCTTTTAATTTGGTAATGGGGTTAATTAATCTAATGGCTTATTATGGTCAATCATTGTATAAGCGCCTAAGTTGTTTATCTTATCGTCAACAATTAGTATTTGTTCTGAACATTTACCGTCAACAATTTTAGGATTGTCTAAAAAGTAAGACTGCCTAAACTTATTTTCAATAGCCATAAACCGATAACACTGGTATTTTAACTTACATGACTTATTCCTGCACATTGTTATATCTGCCATGTTTAATCCTCATTTAAACATCTCGGTTCAATAAGTTTACCCTTTTCAATAAGTTTTAACGGATCGTAATGGGGTTCATCCATCCTATACCACATCTCACTTTCACTCAACTCCTGAACCTGGATTTCACTGTGCATCAACTGGCTACTATCATCCATTCTGATTTGAAAGTCGATTTCTTCCTGCTGTGATGCTGTCGGAGTAATCTTGCAAACTAATATTAAAGCCAATAAGCACCCAATGGCAAATAATAGGTAGGTTAAGTTGTTTTCTTTTCTCATGATTCAATTTTAAAGGTTACATCATTTTCATTATAGGCAGTCCATTGTGGCAAGGCTTTACGAACGGCTATATATGCCTGTTTTGCAGCCTCTTTTGCCTCGTGCTCTTCCAAATCACCAAACTTTTCAGTAACCGGAATATCGATGTTTATTATCAGGTGTTTCATGATGCTTTTATCTTACACCACCCCATTTCAATAAGCTGCGCCGGGGTTAATGTTACTGGTTGGTTTTGTTCGTTTAGGTAGGTGAAAGAGGTTAATATGCCGTAACACCTAAATATTTCCTTGTAAAAAGCATTTTGTATATTACCATTCAAATCTTTAATAACCCATGGCAGAACTGTGGTTTTATTTTCTTCTGAAATACCCCATCCAATATATAATCCAATGGCGGTGATTTCATCTAAAATCAGCATATCTACTGTTCGGAGTAGTAAACAGCAGTCCTTTACTTGATACCATGTTCTTGAATGAATATTTAATGGAGCGCCAACATAATTATCTGGATGCGTATATACACCAATCAATCTTGGGTTATAATCTGTTGGAGCTTCCATCCTTTGCCCTAAATACTGCGCCATCCAAAGCGCTTTTATTTTGTTGTTCATTTTATGTTGTTTATTTAGCCAGCAGTTTTGAAAGTTTGCCGCCAGTGATGATTTCTGAAAGGGGTAACTGCAGTTCCTCAGTAATTAAGTTCAAACAATCGAGCTCAGTAAATCGACTACTATTACCCTGGATGTACTTCATCATAGTATTATGTGAGACGCCAATCGTGGCCCGTACGCGCAATTGAAACGGTTCATCTTCTTTTAATTTCACTAAAACACTTTTATCTAATCTGATCATAATTTTGTTTTTTGATAATGCAAACATAATTAATTAAATCAAAGTTTGAAATAAAAAGTAAAATAATTCTTGCATATATCATTTTAATACTTTTACTTTGAGCCATGATAGCAACCCTGCTATTGTTTGTGATAAAGGTTTAGGTTAAAGTCCGGAGGGCGCGAGGTTCGCCGGACTTATTTTAAAAGGGGCGATGGTTCCAATTGGTTAGGTCACTGCGCCTTTCATAACGCAGGGGTTAAGGTTCGAGTCCTTATCGCTCCACTTCAGGTTCCGTAGTCCTGAATAAACAACGGATGGTTATTAAGTTGCCACAGATACCCGAAAGGGTCAGGACGAATGGTGATACCGAATAAAGCGGCGGGTGAGGTCGGATACTCTATACCCAAGGATCAAAGGTTCGAATCCTTTACTTAATACTAAAGCCGTTCGAATCGGCAAAATCACATGTCGGCAGGTAGTCGAGTACTGTTAAGGCAAAACTGGTTGTTAGTTCCCAAAGGGTGGGCGGCGTGTGATTAACTTATTATTTATTTAACTCTGACAAAAAATGAATGTTCAAGAATTAATCGACCAGCTAAATGCGGTTTTAGACAAAACAAAACCAGTTGTATTCCAAGATTCCAGTTATTTAGGTGGAATGGATTGCGATGACGTGGTTGAAAAAGACAATGTTGTCGTTTTATGCTATTAATAATTTATCATGAAAATATTAATAGGCATATTATTAATGGGTTGCGGCATTCTCTGCCTTGTTGACCTGATTGCTTACATTTGGACTTTTGAAATAATATTTCTAAGGCTTTGGCTTACTGCATTGGTATTTAGCGGAATGCTTCTTAGGTTGAATAAATACCTTAAAAACGATTAACATGCAATACTGTGATTACATCACATCCTACAACGCAAGGCGTGAAAGGGAGCAACAATTGATACAGCAATACAGCCAGCGGCCTTCAGGACAGCGAGTCCATAACCTTTGGCTGCACCAAGTTGACAGATCGGTACATCACCGGGTAACTGCTAAGGAAATAGCTGGCGCCATAATCGGCATAGCTGCTGCCGGCATTGTTTTACTTTTAAGCATTTGGTTATGATAGATAGGCGCGAAATATTTGAAGGTAATTATATTACAGATGTTTGGGCGTCTGCTGGATCTGCTTTTAAAGTTATTTCATTGAATTCAAGAACTGTTAAATACGGAGCGAACTTTGTGTGCAGATGGGAAAATATTTTGCCAGTCCCCCTTACGGAAGAAATATTGTTGAAGTGCAAGGGAGTATCGCAAGATGATGATTGTTTTTATTTTTTAATGGGTACAATTAGAGTAATGTTAACATATCGGCACTATCATTGGAATCTTTATAACCTGGATGAAGATTGTGTATTAGCCATGTTTGATCACCTGCACGAATTGCAAAACATTTATTATTGGCTATCAGGTAAAAAAGAACTGGAGGTAAAATTATGATAACGGAAGAAAACGCAAAACAAGGCCACGATGCCGCCGCGCAAATTATAAAGGAAAATACTAAAAAGTTTTATAGCCTGGTTAATAATGAATATTGGCAGGAAGCCGCTGAGATCAATTCACAAATACAGGTGGCGCTTATTGCCCTTAAACTATCGGAGGACTTTATCAATGCTTAAAACCTATAACATCGAATACCTGCACATCGGCGGTGAGCGGCATTTACAAACTGATAATATAATGGTGTTTGCCGCCTATCTGGATGATGTACTTATCAATGAGCATGTCATCCAGGGAACTATTAACATTTATACGGAGGAAAAGAAAGATGACAAAGCCAAATGAACCAATAACACCATGCCTATTCCAGCGAGTTGCGGAAGGTGATGAGGGATTAAGATTTAATAAACCATCTGACCCGAAGGAATGGAATGTTCCAATGAACGGATTAACAAAACTGGAATATTTCGCTTCAACTGTAAATATCAGTAATGAAGTTGAGGTGATGATATCACAGCCTAACCCTGATTATTGGAGTGAGGTTACAGGAATCAAACAGCCTGCAGATAGAAACAATAAATCCGAATGGGCTACATTCTGGTTTTCGGTTGAGGCGGCAATCAAGGTAATTAAAGCGAAGGCGCTTATAGAGCAATTAAACAAACAATCATAATGTCAGAACAAAACGAAAAAGCAATGGTGACCGTCAAGGCACACATTAATCAACTTGGCTCGGCTGCCAAGGTAATTGCGGACCCGCTATTGGGCCAGCAGCTGGTTACTAAATTTGCCGAAATGTATGAAGTGGCCCTACCGGAAGCCCAGCGGTTTTACAACCGGGAAAAAGACAACTTCGGTAAGTTAATCAGCCAGTCCGCAGCCCTGCAGGCCTGCACACCTATGTCGGCTTACCTGGCGTTCGGTACCGTGATGAAACTTAAACTTTCATTTGACAACGGCCGGCAGCCGCTGGTTTATCTCATTCCTGGTAACCGCAATATCGGCACTCAGGAGAAACCAAAATGGATACAGGAAATGGTAGCACAACCCTCACCGGAAGGCGAAAAGGAAGCCCGCTTATCTACTGGCATTTTAAAAAAGGTAGGGCACCCTATTATTGTTCATAAGGGCGATTTATTTAAAAAGAAGCTGGACGATAACACCGGCCAAATGATTGTCCAGTGGGAGGAAGCCGACGTACCCTCTACCGTTATTGTGGGTAGTTTCATCCGGATAGTTGAGCCTGATGGCACGGTAGTGTTTAAAACCTTTAACCTTACTGACATTGAAAGGTGGAAAGCAGCCAGCGCCAAAAAGAATAAGGGTAAGGGTGCCAATGCGCTTTACACATCCGGCATAGATAATCAGATCGATGAATCATTCCTTAAAGGCAAAACACTGCTTCATTCCTTTAAAGGGTACAAACAGGTGGACTTCGGCGTGGGTGAAGGATTTGTGCCAGACGTGGAGGAAACTAAAAAGATTAATCCGAACTATACGGATGATGACTTTACCCCATTTGAGGCTGTCCCTGCCGCGCAGATTGATAAGCCGCAGGATGACTTCACCCAGGCGGTTAATGAACCGGAGGCGGAAAGGGAATCTATAACAATACAGGTGCCGGATGATGATGACCCTTTTAAATAAACCGCTATGCCTAAATATGAATTTTTATATTTTGTAAGGGTTTTAAAAACTAAAACGATTACAGCCAAATCTCCAGAATTAGCATGCGATAAATTCATGAAGCTTAATAAGGTTGATACCGATAATCTTTCGATTGATTATGAATTAAAAGATGTCGATTCCGGGGACATGATAAATATTTCGAGAGTACCGTCTGTTAGTTATTTTATTTAAAACCATGAGAATATTTATAGACATAATCGGTTGCCTGGTGCTGATATTCCCGGCGCTGTTTATCACCTGCTGCCTGTTCATCATCTTCCGCCGGGCCACAATTTACTTTTACTTAAAAATTAAATCATTTTTGAAATAATGAACACAGATCACTTACTGCAATACATTTCCGATAACCGGATATTGCTTATCATCATATGGTTTTTATCAATTTTCCTTAATGGGTTTATTAAGGCGTGGGCTGCTGATTACTTTGCTTCTAAAAAGTCAAACAGGCTTCAAAAATTGATAAACAGCGTTAAACAACAAGAAAAAACAGCTTTTAAAACCAAATCCTAATGAACGAATCAACCGAACTCGCGCAGTTTAATGAACTGCCTGCCATAGCCGCGAACGCGCCGGCCATATTGGCTAAGAATACTAACTTTGTAAACCGGGGCATAACGAAAGGCCAGGGATTGCTTGACACTATTGAAAGTATTGGCGGCGGTGCTCAAATGGATCCGGACCTGGATGAGGCCTGTAACACTTATTTACTTGAGGTAAAAAAGGCTATTGAGATTATGAATGCCGGCCGGTCACCCATCACAAAAATGCTAACGGCTATTTCAAAAGAATTTACCCGGCTGGAAAACGCACTTGATAAAGCCGCTGCCGGTACAGTGCCCTATAAGATACAGGAAGCCCGCAACGAACTGGCGCGGGCTGTGGCTGCCGAACAGCGGCGAAAGGAACAGGAACTGCTTAATAAGCAGAAAGCCGATAAGGAAAAGATTGACATTGTGGCTGCAGTGGAACTTAAGGTCCGAACCAGGTTTAATGAAATCCTGTTTACCGGTAAGAAAATGTTTAATGACATATTCAACGGGATGACGCTTGACACGGTGACTGATGTTACCGATCGTATTAACAACATACCGGACATTTACCACCAGTCGAAGTTTAACGAGATCAATGCCGGTGTGACTGCTATTTATGTGCCCGCCACTGAACTGGCCAGCCTCATCTATGATACAAGGTCAAAGCTTTACCCTGAATGCTCAAAAGCCTTTACGGAAGAAATGACGGCTTTACGGCATGGCTTGTTGGATATGATACCGGCCCGGATAGCTGAGCTCAAAGAAATAGCTGCTGCGGGTAAAAAGGAAAAAGAACGGTTACAGAAAGAAGCGGAGCTCAGGCAGCGCCAGGCTGAAATTGACATGGAAGCCGAAAACCAGCGTAAAGCTAACGAGGCGCTTATGGCTGAACAGCAGACAAAGGACATAGGCGCTGCACAGATTAACTTTGAAAAGGATGTGGCTCAGGCTGACATATTTTCATCGGGGACACAGGCGGTGAAGAAAAGTTATATACTGCAGGTGTTTTCTGCCGTGGGATGGCAAACGGTGGCGGCTTTATGGTTCAAACATTTTGCAAAAGCTACAACGCTGGAAAAGCTAGAAAAGAAAACGCTTGGCGCCATGAAAGCTGACATTGAAAAGCTTGCCTTTAATGGTGGCGAAATGTTGGCACCGTCACCGCATTATGAGTATCAGGAGGATGTTAAGGCTGTAACGAAAAGACAATCATAGCCATGGCTGACAATCAATTTATAGTAAATAATCAGGTAATTGTGAGTGCCGGCGGAATGGATATAAAGGTAGTGGGTAACACCATTACCTTTATCATCGGTCAAACAAATTGGGAAATGTCCGTTGCTGACTTGGAGGCTATCTTAGGAAGCCATCTTCAACTAAAGGATGCTGCTCACCAAGTGGTAAATAGTGCCATTGTATCAGCATCGAACGATAGCAAAAACCCGGTAATTATCGGAGACGGAATTGAATTAAGAAACGGTATTATAAATCTTTCTGAAGCTTTAAGGAGGGCAGAATAATGGGACTGAATAGGGATGTTTATTTGCAATTAAAGGCCGCGTTAATAGAGGATGGGTATGGCCATGAAATAGACTGGCAGACTAACCTACAGCCGGTTTCTGATAGCCACACATTCCGTAATGAAACTATTTGGGTAATACTTAACAGCGGCATGCGGGAGCAAATTGCCCGTATAATATCCAATAGGATAAAGCAGGCTTGGTCGGAGGGTAAACCAACCTCATCCGCCTTTGGACATAAAGGTAAGGTTGCTGCTATTGACTATATCGTAAAAAACTGCGGTGTATTGTTTACGGCATATTTATCAGCCAATAACAAAATAGAGTTTCTGAAAAGCATTCCATTTATTGGCGATATAACTTGCTATCATTTAGCCAAAAACTTAGGACATGATGTTATTAAGCCGGACAGACATTTGGTAAGAATTGCTAATGAATGTAAATATCCAAATTGCAATGAAATGTGTTTAGATATCAGTAAAGCGACCGGTGATAAGGTAAGCGTGGTGGATATAGTTCTTTGGAGATCGGCTAATTTGGGATGGATATGAGTGCAAACCCTGACCCATACTACGCCCGAAAGGAATGTTCAAACTCTGACCTTTCAGAACTGCATAAGTTGTTTTGGCCTTTAGCGTGGGATTTTGACTTTGCAGAGGCGCTGCGGTTTGGGACGCTGGTGGATGCGCTTATCACTGAGTGTCACCGGGTAAATGTTTTTAAAAGAACGGTGGATGATGAGGTGTATACGCATGCTGATTTTGAACTGGCGAAGGCTATGAAATTAGCTTTTTATAAGGACCAGACGTGCGCGGCGTTCATGAAGTTGGCGGAAACGCAAAAGATAAGCGCCGGAATGGTGGAGTATATCTGGAACCGGTTTAAGTTCAGCATAAACGCCAGGGCGAAATGGGATCTTTTTATGCCAGCTTTAAGGCAAGGCGCTGACATAAAAACAACTACGGCTACTACGTTGAAACAATTTGAGGAAGCTTGCGACCACTTCAAATATTTTCGCTCCAGGGTGTTTTATGCTAAGCTGGAAAATACCAAAAAGGATATGCTGATCGGTATATCTAAGGTCAACATGAAAGTGTTTAAAATACCCATGACCGAGGGTGATAAATATTGGCAGAAAGGCTTGGAAGATGTAAGCAACTTGGCGTTCAACTATTGGTTTCATTTTGAAAATTTCCAAACACATAATATTAACCCTTTAATACTTTTATAAAATGGACTGCATTAAATTCGGAATAGTCGTAGAGTGTAATGAACTAAACGGCCACAAAATACCAGACAGGGTTTTATCCGCCGAGGTTGTTACACCAGATGGGGACCTATTGCAAATAACAAAATACGCTGATAGTAATGCAAATTACTTTATTAGCAATGCCATGGACGGATATGGTAATAATTGCTTAGAAAAATATGCTAAAACCATGGTTGTAGTCATTAATGATTATCAACCATGACCCCACACGAAAAATGGCTTAAAGAAAGGCTGGATGGTGCCCCCAACCTTGTTCCTATAGCTGCCAAGAAAGCACTTAATGTATGGACAGGTTGGTATGGATTCTATCAATTATCTTGGCACAAAACAAACAGATTAAACATATTTAACTTTAAAAATGAATAATAACTTAACACCGGAGGAAATTACAACCTTAAAGGATTGTCTTTCTGACCAGAAAAAAATCAATGAAAAAATTGAATCGGTTCTTACCAACAATCCAACTTTTATGAACAGCAGCAACGGTCTGCATCTTGATAAAAGCAAAACCCAATTAACCCAATCACTTGAACTTTTAACATTCGAGCAATAATGGAAATCAACTTAACAAAAATCTCTTTATCCCACGGCATGTTCCCAGTGGTATCGTATAAGGAGTTACTACCTGGAAATGACGAAAGGGTGCATTCAAATGTTCGTTGCACCTCACCGGCCCACAATGACCTGATTAAGGCATTCGCCGACTTTATCCTGCCCCTGGCACTAATCTGTGAGGAAATTACTAACGAACAGTATATTTCGGCACTCCCTAACGAATACGATGCCACGGCACCATCTGAAATTGAAATGGGTGAGATTATCCATGCTATTAAAGCCAGCAAATCTAAAAAAGGTAAGCAGCTGGCTATTGTACCTGAAATTGAATCAGCCGAAAGTTTGACCGATCGCTTTCACATCAACACGGTTGAGTTTAAAACCACTAACGGTATTGAAAAGATAGTGCTGACCGGCGAAAAGAAACTATCTACCAACAAATGGATGGGACTGGGGCCGACGCCTTCTATCAGCATAAATGAAGATGAATATCTTTACGTGTCTGACCTTTTTGCAGCGGGCGAACTGCTTAAGCATGAACTTGGCGAATACATCATCAACCACAAATACGCACCACCAGTTGACCCCGAACTACCTTTCGGCGAAAGAGATCGTGAAAGCTTCGGTGATGGTGTAGGCCTTACTGAGCAGGAATTACGCGAAGGTAGTGAGGAACAGGTATTTTAAATATTAAAGATCGAAAGCAGTGGCAAGGATAATCATGACTAAGCCTAAACGCTACGGCGGCCACTGTTTTTGTTAAAACTTAAAATTATGGCAAACCCCTGGGATTTAGAATGGATAGAGTTTGAGATGCCTGACGGCTTTAAAGCCGCTTACGCTATCGACGGGCCGGAAGTCCGGATGATGGTGGATGATGAGCAGATGCCCGAAGGCATAGACATTCAGGAAAGAATGTCACAGTGTTACGATTACTTCTTTGAATTCATTTATAAAAAACCTTAATATGCAGACAGACAAATTTGATTTATGGTGTGTAGTGGAACTTTTTGGCCACTCACAGATTGCCGGTAAATGTACTGAGCAAAATATTGCCGGAACTAACATGCTGCGGGTAGATGTGCCGGAAACGGATAGTCATCCGCCTTTTACAAAACTTTATGGTGCAAGTGCCATTTATGCAATAAATCCGGTTGATGAACAGACGGCGCGGACTAAAGCCGCTCAGCTTAATGTCGCACCTATCCAGGTTTATAACTTAAAATCATATCTGGATAAACAGCAGGCGGCGCTTACGGCTTTACCTACCCATGCGGATAAAATTGCCGACGTAGAATTTGAAAATGATCCCATCATGGATATTGATACGGAAGATGATGACGATCCAATGCGATTTTAACTAACAAAACTTTTTAACCAGGGCGCAGCTGACGGTTGCGCCCTTTATTTAAACCTCTGATAATTTATTTCCTTAATGAACTTCGCAAACGTAAATATAACCGAAACAGGTCGCGGTTACGAAATTGTTTTTGAATACCGCCCCACCATTGTCGCCGAACTTAAAGAAATGGCCGGCTTCCGCTTCCAGGGAAAGGAACGTGGTTGGTTCATACCCTTTATGGGTAAAAAGAAATTGGCTGATGGAACTGTCGATGAAAATTTCAGCAACCGGAACCTGATGGAAAAGTTTAAAAAGAAATACTTAACCGTCGCGGCCGGCAGCACCGAACCTGAAAAGTTCTTTAAAATAAATGAACTGCCTGAGCTCAGTGTTAAACTGCCATGGAAAGCAGGTGTGCAGCCCTTTCATTACCAGGATAAAGGCATAGCACGCGGGCTGCAGTTGAAACGCTTCATTAACGCGGATGAACCCGGGACTGGTAAAGGCCAAGGTGTTTCAGATCGGGTATTAACCCCGTCAGGATGGCGGCTAATGGGTGATATTCGTCCTGGGGATTATGTGATAGGATCATCCGGATTGCCAACTAAGGTTTTAAAAACTTTCCTCCTCGGCGAAAAGCAATTATATAAATTTACCTTTTCGGATGGCTTTACCCTGAGCGTTACAGATGAACATCTTTGGGCTGTTCAAAAGAAAAATTCAAAAACACATTTGATTCTTACCACCAAACAGTTGATGGATGAAAATGGTTTTATCACTCGACCTGGCGTTGGATGGAACGCCAAAAGGCCTTATAAATTCATCACTTATTTTAAAGATAGAGATGGCAGTAGTCGGTGGAAAATACCCATGATTAAACCTGTTATGTACAACCCAATTGAGTTACCTATTGATCCTTATACATTAGGCGTTTTTTTAGGGGATGGACATAGCGCAGTAAGAAGCTCCAAAATAGCTATTTTTATAAACGACATGGATATTGTGCCTTGGTTAAAAAACATATCCTCCATTTCTGATAAATCATATAAAAGCTGCTACACCGCTACGATGGATAATGACTTTACCGATGTATTAAAATCGTTGGGTTTATATAGGAAACTATCAGATCAAAAGTTTATCCCTGCTGTTTTCTTAAAAGCTTCACCAGACGAAAGGCTTGCTTTCTTACAGGGACTTATGGATACCGATGGCCATGCGTTCACTAACAATTGTGGTACTGAATACTGTACAACATCTAAAATGCTATGCGACGGAATTTGTGAACTCGTTCAAAGCCTTGGTGGTATTGCCCGGGTAGGAGTTAAAGATAAACCTATATATAAATACAAAGGTGAAATGCTTACTGGTAAAAAGGCATACCGGGTTAATATCAAAATGCCGCCAGGTATAACCCCTTTTAGGTGTGAGCGTAAGGCATTGGCCTATCAGGAACCATACCATTACCTTCCTGAGCGATATATAAGGTCAATTGAACCAGACAGAATAGAGGAATCTGTTTGTATAGCAGTGGATGCGCCAGACCATCTTTATGTTACCGATCATTACATCGTAACACATAATACTATCCAGTCAATAGGGACTGCATTAGCTTTTGAGCAAACAGGGCAAAACCCGTGGCCATGCCTTATCATCTGCCCGGCAACGCTCAAAGAAAACTGGCGCCGGGAGATAGAGGAAAAGTTCACCAATAAACGGGCAATCATCTTGGATGATAAAACCCGCAGCAACTGGCCCGGCTTAATACGCATGGGCATGGGGCATTTTGTCATTGTAAACTATGAATCCTTGTGGTCGCATTTTGTTGTAAACACGACCAATAAGCGAGGTACTGAACCGAAGATGAATGAGATAAATTTTACGCCCCTCATCGGTCTTTTTAAATCCATGATCATCGACGAGGCACACCGCTGCCGCAACGATAAAAACAAGCAAAGTCTCGTCGTAAAGGCCATTTCAGTCGGTAAAGAAATTATCATGCTGCTTACGGGTACACCGATTGTAAATAAACCTAATGACCTTATACCATTGCTGTCTATTATGGGCCGGCTGCCTGAATTTGGGGGCTTTAAATATTACCTCGATAGGTATTGTGCGGGTGGTGCCGGTGCCGGCAATCTTAATGAACTCAATGGTAAGTTAAATAACACATGCTTCTTTCGCCGGGAAAAGAAAGATGTGTTACAGGATCTGCCGGATAAAATGCGGGAGATATTTACGTGCGATATTACCACCCGGGCTGAATACGCGGCGGCTAAAGGCGACCTAGGCAAATTCCTACGGGAACAGGGTTATTCTGAAAAACAGGTTAATAAAAGCCTTAACGCTGAGATCATGGTTAAGATAGGTGTGTTGAAAGCTATTAGTGCCCGGGGTAAGTTGCCTGAAGCAATTGAACATATACAGGAAGTGGTGGATGCCGGCCAAAAGATAGTGGTGTTTATACATCAAAAGTTTATGGCAGATGCGCTTTTAAAAGCTTTCCCCACAGCTGTATCTGTTCGAGGTGATGATGACCGTGACAGCCGCCAGCGGGCGGTGGATGCCTTCCAAAATGATCCAAAGGTATTGGTGATCATCTGTTCCATAAAAGCAGCTGGCGTAGGCATAACGCTTACAGCATCTTCCCGCCTGGTGTTTCTTGAATTACCATGGCATCCTGCAGATACCGACCAATGTGAAGATAGAATTCACAGAATCGGTCAAAAGAATGCTGCGCAGATATCCTACTTCCTTGGTAAAGATACTATTGATGAAGATATTTATAAGATCATTGAAAAGAAGCGCGGCATAAGCGATGCAATAATGGGGCAGACCACTGAAATTGATACGATGATAACCGATTTAACCAGGACACTTTTTAACCAACAATAATATGAAAAATAATACTATTGACATTTTATTAAAACGATACCCTGCTGGAGAATATGCTTTAATGGCTGAAGTTCGCGACGCTGCTGGTTTTGGTGCATCAAGGTCAGCTGATTTTTTAGCAATGTCCCTATGGCCTTCCAGGGGACTTGATATGATAGGTATTGAGCGTAAATCATACCGAAATGATTGGCTAAAGGAGTTAAAAACGCCGGCTAAGGCTGAAAATATTTATCAGTATTGCGATAGATGGTATTTATTAACCGATAATGAAAACGTAGCTAAAATTGAAGAAATACCTGCCACGTGGGGATGGATGCATATTAACCCGGATGGTAAACTTAAAGTTTTAAAAGAGGCTCCATTAATTAAACCGATACCTGTAAGCAAGAGTTTCCTTGCATGTCTTTTAAAACGAGCTGCATCCAAAGATGGTTGGGTTACTCTTGAAAGTATCAATGACAAAATTGAGGCTGCAAAAAAGGCTGGTGAGGAATCTAATAATTATCAGCACAAAAAAATTTCATCGGATTACGATCAGTTAAGAAAAACGGTGGAGCAATTTGAATTAGCAACTGGAATAAACCTTTTAAACAGGCATTGGAGTATAGATGGAAAGAAAACCGGTGAAGCTGTAAAATTTGTACTAGATGGCGGATTAGAGGGCATTAAAAAACAAATGGAATCTATAAAAAATTTCCATTCAGCCATTGGTAAGAAAATTATAGATTATGAATCATTAAGCAATGCTTGAAACAGATTATTTCGGCTATACCTATACCCGGCCACCAAATTACATAGTGGCCGGGATTGTAGAAGATTATTTCTGGCGCGGCATTCCCATTGACGTGCTCAGCGCCATGTATGGTGTCGATAATCTTACCACCAGGTTAACCATCAATGACGTGCTTTACCCTAAATTTGAAAAGCCGGTGGTTATTGTCAGGAGGTCGAAGGTTTAAAACATAATAACATTTCCTTGTTTATGAGCTACAAATCCATCATCGAGCATCTGTTTCCATTCTTCCTTACTCGCTTTAAAGCTTGCAAAAGTGCTTGCATTACTAGCACACCATTCACATAAAGAATCAAAATCGTTAAATACTGGCGATTTTGGCGAGCCTTCAGATGTTGTTTCCCATAGCTGAAATCCATCACCGACTGGAGGTTCTATTTGCTCCCACGATTCATGTAGTTCCTTGATATGAGGCGTCTGAAATAAATATCCCTCACCATTACATATATCGCAATCCCCCTCTACGCCTAATTCCTTAGCCCTGGCACGCAAGCAAATTGAATGATTAATGCCGTCATGTCCAAATCCAACTTTAGCCCATTCGTTTACCTCATCTGTAGTAGGAATTATAGGCGCCTGGCAGGAAACGCGTACTTTATTTTCATAAGTGTACCATTCTTGCAGTTCTTCATCAAATTGAACCCACCCGGTTAAGTCAGATAACCGGCCACCTTTTACTAATGCTAATACCTCGGCCTCGGTAATATTGTACTGGTGGGCGTTTGCATTGTACCTTTTATTTGGAGTCAGGTAAACCCATCTTTCGGAATGACGGCCGTACCACTCATCTGACAAATCATTCATTGCCTTATTACGACCGGATCCTTTACATTGTTGACATTCGTGACACCTATAAGGATTTAGATATCCTATCCAAACCTGTCCGATCGGCCATTTAAAATCTAATGGCACTCTTTTTAATTCTCTTCCCATGATATATTGTTTTTAAATTGTTACAGGATTACCATTTTCGTCACAGTCATGTATGACGAATTTTGTGTTAACAGGCCTGAAAGCATCCGGACTATTTTTACCATGGGCTGTTAAAGTTCCGCCGGCAAATTCCTTATTTTTTCCAGATACCACCCCTTTTGTTTTTTCAGGATTATTTTGAAACTTTTCAGACTTTATTTGCTTAAGCCTGGCCTTGTGCTCAGCATCCACAAATTTATCCAGTGCGATTACCATATTACGTAAAGTCACCTGGATCTGGTAGAATTCAATATCGGTAAAAGCATATCCTTTTACATTCGGGCTTATCTTTTGCTGAAACAAAGATTTTTTCATGCCAATCTTTTCAGCCAGCATAGTTTGATTAATTTTCCACTCTTTTATAAGTTCTATAAGTGGCTGTACATTTGGTTTGTTCATATTCAGTTTATTTTAATTGTAAAAAATTTCGATTTGGCCAGCCGGAATTTTCACTCAGATTTTTGACCCTTGGGGAAAATGCCAAAAAAATCAAACTGGTCAAAAAATCGGGTACTTTTTGGCCGGCTTAGTGTATTCGGTGCCTTAAATACTACAAAATCCATAGGTATTAAGGCTGTATTTTACCCTTCTTTTTATGCCGCGGCCAAGCTGTTACTAAGGGTGGATGTATCCAATATTTTCGCCCTGTCTTAGCGCAAACCACAGGGGTAAAACGCGTATTTATGGGTAACTGGTCCGGGCGTAACCATATACGCCCTTTGACACTTTTGCGCTTATCAGGTCTCGCTATTGCTATTTTACCAAGCTTATAAAACCATGCTTTATGAGGTTCAATAATAGCATGTAAAACAATTAAATATGGTGGGTTATTGCTCATCGTTTTTAAATCTAAATCCGTGGGTATTTAACCAATTTTCGCGGGCTCTTTCCTTTTGTATTTTTTCAGATTCCCATAGCCCCGTAGCAACTTTTTGCAACTGGAGATCAGTCCAGTTTTTATCTACATAAGTCGAATTTTTGAGGCTTTTATATATCTCAAATAAACCAGGTTTACAGATAAAAAAATAGCCGGGTGTTACTATTGGATCTGAAAAAATAGGTATGTTATTAACTGACCTGTAACCGGGACATGGGACCTTAAATGATTCAACTAATAGGCGTCCAAAGTCATTAGGGTGCAAATAAACCGCCTCGTTAACCGGGTTACACTCCAATATTATATTATCAATTACTTGCTGCATCCTGTCAATATCGATAGGTAAAAGGCATTCAGGTGGTTGTGTTGATTCGTGCTGTTTCATCTTTATATCTCCTTAAAATAATGTTACAAATGTTGCGGTAACGCTTTACCAGCCTGTGAAATTCAGGCGAAGTAAACACGCGGGTGTTATGCCATATAAAGTAAATGTCAACCCGGATAGCTTTGCGACAGGCTATTAATTCGGGGGTTGTTAGCTGTTTCATGGGCATAATTCCCCCCGTAGTAATTCAATAGCATCATCAAGGTTAACACATTCGGCAGCCATCCCGTTAACCTCTACAGAGTAAGGAAAACGGGGATTCCAGGCAATCTTAAGGCCCGCAAAAAATATAGGGCGATTATAAATCTTAGCAATGGTTTTACGGCCCGCTTTTATCAAAGCTTTACCGTTAATAAAGTTTAATTCCATATTGAATGTTATTGGTATGTACCACCAAAAGCCCGCTAATTACTTAGCAGGCTGTAAAGGGCTATTTCTTTTCTCGGTACTTATAAAAGTCCCGTTTATACTCAAAGCTTATTGAAAACCGGTAACCAAAAATGTCAATCCCGATTTGAAAAGATTTGCAGTAAGGCGATTCAAATACGCAATATTTTTTAAATAGGATAAATTGTTTGTACTTCATAACGTATACATTAAATTGTTAATTTTTGTGTGAAGTTCAAAAAGGTGTTTACCAGGGCTGGGCCTGTTTTGATATCCATGCCTGTTCCAGCTTTGCAGCACGATTGCGCGGCGTTCCCGGTAGCTTAAAGGCGTGCAGGGCTTAAAAAGGTTTTTGAGTGCCTGTAAGGGCTTTAAAATCGTTTTCATTGTCAGAGGATTGAAAGTGGATTAATAGATTAAGCGCAAAGGTTTAAAGCCGCGTGCATGCCGTCAACAAATGTATTAACGGTCTTATTGTCGCCCCTAACCAGATCCTTTATAAATTCTGGTATATCGGTTTTTGTGGCTGCAGGTTTATATAAGCCTAAAATAGTTTTGCCGTTTTCGTGGTGAGCGATAACCTGATACCCTTCTTTAAGTATCCATTTGTTAATTTCGGTAATTTTGCGGTCTCTGATGTTTAGATCAACTGATAGTTTCATGATTTTTAAGGTTAAAAAGTGTAATAAATTTATGAGATAATTATTGCAGAAATTAGTTAGCTAACGGGTGATCTTGTAACCATTCCTCATTTTGTTCCTGAACATCACCGGCGGCAATCCATAGTATGCGCTTAAGGTTTTCATCATGGTTTGAAAGTTCCTCATCATCCCACGCGCCGTACTCGCGCAATTCCTTTTTAAGTTTTTCCGGATCGATTTTATTCAATTCCGCAGCAACTTCCGGTAACAGGCGGCTGTTTTCTATATCAGCGTCACAAGGCCCGGAATGGTTACAACCTATTATTACATATTCAGGAAGTTCAATTTCAAAATAGTTAAATGTTGCAAAATAAGTTTTCATAATATCAGAGTTTTAAGTGTTTGACTAAGACGGCCCGGAAGCCGTTTCGCTCTTTTAGAGCTCATCAGTTAGCCTATTTTACCATTCTGTCAAACATCTCCCTGTTAAAGTTAATACCGGTGTTTAAGGCACGTAAACGATTTGCGAATTCATTTGCCTTAACCCTTGCTTCACATCCTGAATAACCAAATGCACCGCCGTGGGCGCCATTAGTAACGTTTACCATTATTAGACGATAGCCGCCATAAACAGAGGCGTATTCACTTGATAAATATGCTTTGTGACCTTTCGCGATAGCTTGTTCTTTTGAAGTTGATAAGCCGGCAGTTTCAGCTAATTCAATTACTAGGGCATCGATTTCTTTTTGAGTAGTTTTCATAATATTGTCAGAGTTAAAATGTGATTAATTAAAAAGTTGATTAGTTATTCCAGTTGATTAAGCCGGCATTTGTTAAGTGAATAATGTGAATTACAGCGGCGGCAACAAAGCCTAATACTATAATTGTGGCTATTGCTTTAATGGTGATGTTTTTAATGTTTAATGTTTTCATGATTTATAAATTAAAGAGTTACTATTTCTGTGTAGATCATTCCGAAAGCTTCAAAGCCTTCGTTTGAGTCAATATACTGTTCAGTGCAAAGCATTGCATCTGTTTCACCATCAAACCTTTGGGCAACTTCTTTATTGCTTGTGAAGTGCGGGCCGTTTAAAAGGCTGAAGTATTGATTTGTTTCGGGATTGATGATTGCGTACATTTTATTTCCTTTTTGTTGATGACAAATATAGAGTTAAATAACTATATGATGCAAATTTATTTACAACTTTTTTTTATTTTGTTGTAAAAATGCCTTACATTGCCTCAAAAAGCAATATTTATTTTTTATGGAGATAGAAAAATTTGAAGTTTCGCCGGCAAATTTGCGCGGCCGGCCCGCTTCATATCCCTTTGAAAAACTTAATCCCGGCGAAAAAATGCTTATACCTATTGAAGGTAAAACACAGGAACACCGTAAAAAGGTAACATACGCCCTTTATTATTTCAAAAAACAAAATGGTCACGAATGGCAGTCAGCTGTAAGGACCGAGGGATTAAATATAGTTGTTTATCGTATTAATTAACGACTATGCCAAAAGATAACAAGCCATCAGGCTATAATTATTCACGGGTGTGGTTTGACTTCGCCCTATATAATCCGGGCACGGTAACCGGTAACCATACAGCCCTTTACCTATGGTTGGTTGAATTAAACAACCGTTTAAAGTGGCTGGAATCTTTTGGACTTACATACCGCGAAGGTATGGACGGAATGAGTTGTAAAAGCCGTACCACCTATAATAAATGTTTCAAAAATCTTATTGAATGGGGATTTATTAAAATCGTCAAAAAATCTCGGAATCAGTACGAAGCAAATATAATTGCCATATCAAAAAATGTACAGGCAAAAATAATTTGGCAGACCAAAAATTGTACTACCAATGGTATTAGCACTGGTACTACCAATGGTATTAGCACTGGTACTATTCACATAAACAGTAAAAACAATATAAACAGTAAAAAGATACAAAAGAGTGTGGTAACGAAAAAAAGTTTTTCTCCCCCCTCTCGCACTGAATTTAGAGAGTATTTTTTTGATAAAGGTTTTGAAGTTGAATATGCCGAATATGTATTTGAATATTACGATTCGGCGGGGTGGGTTGATAGCAAGGGAAATAAAATTTTAAGTTGGAAACAAAAAGTTTTGGCCGTGTGGCTAAAACCAGGTGAGGAAAATTGGTATAAAAATCAACAAAATAAAAATAACAAAAATGGAAAAGAACATCAATCAATTGTTGCAACAGTCATTGACACAAGGTCCGAATTCATGCGAAACAAGTGGGGAGATCAAACTCAGTGAAACGGCGCCAGATAAAGAAATTTTAGCCGCGCTCAATTCAAAAAAAATTTTCGATTCAACCCCTTTTGAACTTGATAAAATTGTGACCGCTTCAGTTGCTCAAATATTTGCGTATGTAGGTAAAAAAAATGATCCCGGCGTAAGTGATTTGTTAAATGTAATTTATACTATTTTGCCCGGTGAACTAAGGCGCGAAGTTCCTGCAATGAGGTTAAATGAAATACCGTTAGCATTCAAAAAAGGAACTTTAAAAGAATTTGGTGAATACTACGGTTTAAACGTTGCTGAGCTTGTCCGTTTCTGTAAGTCTCATTATGAAAGCGAAAACAGGACCAACACGGTTAAATCAATTCTTAAACCGTCAGAAACACCAAAACCGGCCCCAAGTCTGGAAAGCCAGTTCTTTACAGCAAAAAACAATGTCATAACCGCGTTTACAAAAAACCAGGTCGGGGGCAACTATGAAACTATGGCCGCTTCTTGCTATGATTTTATAAATAAATTAGGCCTGATTATATTTTCAACAAAGGAAAAATATGATATCATGAAAGAGGCTGCCGGCAAACTGATTTCTGAAACTAATTTAAAATTGTCTGTCATCCCTGAAGATTATAACCGGCGCCCGCTTAAAGCTTTCATAAGCGAAATAGAAAATTGGTTGAATGAAGATCAGCAACCAACAGATATAACCTACGCTAAAATCATCGCTAAATCAAAATTTTTAACTCTAAAGGCTTTCTTTCATGAAGTCCAGGAAAGTGAATTAAGTTTAAACGATCTAATTGATAATAAAAAAGATTTTTTCGTTAATGAAGGCCTCTGAATCAAAAGCCATAATTGACAGTGTTAAAAAACGCGGGTATCTGTATGACGATGAAAACAATTGCTATGAGCCCCCCGGTAGTGCTAGGTTTAACGAACTACAGGCCGCGCGTGCATTAACACAGTCAGTGGTGCGAAAGTCGCTTAAATCGCCTGTATTGCGGTCGGCTTGGATTGACGATACACGTAACCTAAAAAACAAAACTGGCAAATTTGATCCGTTTATAACATTGGTCCGCTTGGATCTTGGCTTAGACGTATGGCCTGAATTCCGCTTCTTATTGCCGCCCCTCCCTGATTACCGCTTTGATTATGCCATACCCACCGGCATAGACAGCGCCCCCTTAAAGATAGCTATTGAGTGCGATGGCGGCACACATGCAAGGGGGCTGAGCGGTCATAGCAGCCCGGCAGGTATAGTAAGGGATATGAATAAGAGTTCATTGGCAGCGGTGCACGGCTGGACCCTGATTCGTGTGACCCCTCAACAATTATGCAAGGCCGGCACCATCGACCTCATCCGCCAGGCCGCTAAACTTTGACGTATGGTATATAGAGTATGTATAGTCTATTGATTTAGTAGACAAAAGGTACTGTGAAACAAAAACCGTGCCAAAGCAATATGTTACGCACGCCAAAAAAAAATGCCTCGGCAGTGATTTGAGGGCTGTTTTATTTTTATTTTTTTATAAATTTTAATAAGTGTTTTATTTTTGTACATTTGGTTTTTACTTTAACTGTTTTAAAACACTTAACTCTGACAATTAGCTATGGAAAATTCTTTAATTTCATGGACGCATCACACCGCCAATATTTGGATAGGGTGTGCGCATGTTCATCCTGGTTGCGACAATTGCTACGCAGAAACGCTTGATAATCGCTGGAATGGCGGTCATTGGGGACCTAAAACCAATCGTAAAATAGTAACGTCTGTTTGGGATAACCTTAAAAGGTTTCAAAATCTTGCTGAGCAGTCTGGTGAAACTCACCGGGTATTCGTCGGAAGTATGATGGATATTTTCGAGAAGCCATATCCGTTGGAAGATAGTAAAGGGAATTTATTATCTGGTATTACGACCGGCGATCTTCGCGACAGGTTTTTTAACGACGTGGTGCCGGCGTATCCTAACCTGCAATTTCTTTTGCTGACCAAGCGTCCTGGAAATATTAAAAAGTATGTGCCAGCTTCGTGGCTGGTTACTCCGCCCGCAAATGTTATGTACGGTTATTCAGTAGTCGACCAGCCAACCACTGACGGTATTGATGATTTGGTGGCTGTGCCCGGTCTGCACTTTTTGTCAATGGAGCCGCTGTTGGGCCCTGTTAACTTATCCAAATGGCTTGAAAATCCAAATTGGGATTATGACAGCGTATCTAAGCCAAAGTATTTAAATAATATCAATTGGATAATTGTTGGCGGCGAAAGTGGAGCTGATAAAAGCAAAATACGCCCCATGCAAATTGATTGGGCCAGGGAAATACGCGACCAGGCTGTGGCTGCAGGCATACCGTTCCATTTTAAACAGTGGGGGCAATATGAACCTGACCATGAAGAAAAAATGAATTGGGTTAAGGTAAAAGACCATAACGCTTTGCTTGACGGTAAAGAATGGAAGGAGTTTGCATCATGACCTTATCATTTTCAACCGTCATTAACGGTAAGCCTAATTATTTTATTGAGAAGATTTGGAAAGGACTTGTAGATAATAAAATTGAAAATAATGTTCAACTTGGTTATTATGCTGGAAATTATCATAATAAGTTTGGTAAGTTTTGGGATACTACAATTGAGGAAATGTTATTCAATGATGATCTCGCGCCCAAACTCCACACTATACGCCGTGATGAACATAACCTTTGGGGCGCTGGTTGTGATATTCATTTTGTCATTAACAGCCGGACTAAAAACCGCTTCCAGTTCGCTCCGGTGATTAAGTGTGTGAGTGTGCAGGAAATTGTAATTAAACAAAATCATGGTAAGCCATCAGTTTATATTGATGGGCGGGATATTTACGAATGGGACTGCGAAATTGAGAACGGTTATCCCGCATTAAAACAACTTGCCAATAACGACGGCTTTGATTCTGTCGAAGATTTCTTCGCCTATTTCAATAAAGACTTTACAGGAAAGATCATTCACTGGACCGACCTAAAATATTAAATCATGCGTACCTATGATTGGATGTGGTATAGGTTTAGCGATATTCTATTTTACATGGATTGTGAGTATCCGCAGGTTCAGCAATGGCTGGTAGAAGATTTTAAAAAAGAGTGCTATTACAATCGAATTTATGATGACGATGATATTTGGCTAACTATAATAAGAAAGTTTGAAAAATACTTTGACGAATTTATGTGGAGAGAACAAGAATTATTAAATAGTAAAAAGCCATGCCAATAGTTTCACGAAAGCAATATGCTGAGCTATGCGGGGATATTGTGCAGAAAATAGACGTGTGGATAAGCCGAAAGAAGATCAGTACCATTCCGGATAACAAAAAGCTGATCGATACGGATAACGCGATAAACGCAGCTTTCCTGTCTGATAGGCGCCGGGAAAATGGATTAGGACCTTACGACGGTTATGTGCCTGAAAATTCCACTATCGTAACTAAAATTTCCAAAAGTGAGCCGAAAAAGGCCAAAACCGTGCATAAAGTTGCCAAAACCGTCACTAAAATTACTAAAAAGGTAACAAAAACTCCGGCAAAACGGCCCGAAAAAGCGATAACTAAAGCTAATTCGACACCAAAAAGTCAGGCGAAATCGCCCATAAAAGCACCTGGGCCAAAAGAAATACGGGTTTTTGAACGCAAAATAGCGGAACAGTCGGCCCGGGATGAACGGCGTGTTGACCAGGACATGCAGAAAAAGGCCCTGGAAATAGAGAATTTGGAATTGGCGAAGCAACAAAAGCTGCTGCAACTTAATAAATCTGCCGGTAACCTACTGCCTGTTGACCTGGTGAAAGGAGTTTTGAAAAGACACGGTGATACTTTCTTTAAAACCTTTGAGAAATCAATTGAGCGGTTCATTGCCATTATCGCCGGATCTGATCAGGACACTTACGTTAAGTATATGGCGACTTTAAAAGAAAATTTAAGCAAAACCATACAGGATGCCGGCAAACAGGCCGATGAAGAAATCCTGATTTTGGTATCAGACTATTCAGAAACATTAGCGAGGGGGCAAAAGAAGATATGAGCGACAAAAAATATAACATTATTTACGCTGATCCGCCATGGCGATATGCCAATAAAAAAACTGGTGGCTCTATGAAATCAGGAGCTGAGGCCCATTATCCAACAATGTCAATACAGGAAATATGCGATATGCCAATAAAAAAACTGGTGGCTCTATGAAATCAGGAGCTGAGGCCCATTATCCAACAATGTCAATACAGGAAATATGCGATATGCCAATAAAAAAACTGGTGGCTCGCGACTGTGTATTGTTTTTGTGGGTGACAGTTCCGCTGCTTCCTGAATGCTTCGCTATTCTTGATGCATGGGGATTTAAGTATAAAACAATGCTTACCTGGCGCAAAATAATGTCGCTTGGATTGGGCTTTTGGTTTCGCGGACAAACAGAACATATTTTGGTTTGCACCAAAGGGCGTGTAAAGGCTTTTAGGTTGCAGGAATGTAATTTTATTCAATGCAAATCACAAAAGCATAGCAAAAAACCTGAAGAATTTAGGGAGTTAATTGAGCGTGCAACATCTAAAATGCCTGAGCGAAATAAACTTGAATTATTCGCAAGGCATCAAACCAAAGGGTGGGACGTTTTTGGGAATCAAGTTGAAAATTCCATAACTTTATGAGGCCTACCGACGTAGTATCATCCGCATGGGCAGAAACCCTGCAGGGCATCAATGCTGATATTTTTAAGTACAGCATGGTTAAGCCACTGCCCGCGACTTGGGTTGAGGCTAACATGATTCTGCCTGGTAACACATCGCGCTTTGCAGGCCGGTTTTCTTACGACATGACGCCTTATTGGCGGGAACCGATCAACCACCTGCACGAATCCAGTCCCGTACGGTATGTTACAATTTTAAAGTCGGTGCAAATCGGGGCCACCGCTGGAATCGTTATTCCCGGCATACTGTACATCATTGCGGTTGATCCTGATAATACGCTTTTCACAGCTGGCGACCTTACCCTGGCTAAAAAAACGATCGAGGAAAGGCTTGACACCATCCTGCGGGAATCTAAACTTGACAGCCTCATTCGTCCGCATGCTATCAAAAAGGGTAATCAGCGCACCGGTGATACAGCAGCTTCAAAAGAATATTCCGGCGGAACACTCACCGCATTAGGCACCAGGTCGGCAGATTCATTCCGGTACTTTTCTGCTAAAAACGCATTTGTAGATGATTTTGACACGGCGCCGCGCGATGTGGGTGGCGAAGGAACGGTGCGGGATTTGATAGAGGGACGGCAAAACTCTTTCGGAGATTCGGCCAAAACATTTTTTATCAGCACCCCAACCTTTACCGCCTCATCCAACATTTGGGATCAGTACCAGTTGGGTACGCAAAAGAAATGGCACTGGCCCTGTTACAATTGCGGCAGCCTGATGGTGATGGATTGGAAAGTAGAACTTGAAGATAAGTCGCTGGCAGGTATGGTGTGGACCATGGACGGTAAGGGCCGGCTGACTAAGGGCTCTGTTGCCTTTCGCTGCATGCACTGCGGTGAGCTCACCCATGAAAAAGACAAGTACGAAAGGAACCTAAATGGCATATGGCAGTCGATGGTTGCGGAACCTATTGACGAATACCACGAAAGTTATTCCACAAACGCCATCATCCAGCCGACGGGGTTTACCGGGTGGGAGGCGCTGGTACGCCAATGGTTAAAAGCTAATCCGCCTGGGCAGCGGTCGAATGTGGTTTTGCTTAAAGGTTTTATGAACCTCCGGCTCGGTTTGCCTTTCGAGGAACAGGGGGATTCCCCCCGGGCCACTGCGCTTATGTCAAATATTGGCGATTATCACCATGGTGTCATCCCGGACAAAACCTGCGCAGCTGATGGCAATGGTAAAATAATTTTACTGACACTGGCCTGTGACTTAGGTGGGGTTATGGAACAGGGGAATGAAGATGTGCGTTTGGATTGGGAACTGGTTGCCCACGCGCAGACTGGTGCGACCTATTCCATTGATCACGGCAGTATTGGAACCTTTAAAAGGGCTTTTGAAAAAAAGAAAGGGGATGTTGAAGATCCTGACAGAAAGAAATGGACCTATACGCACGGTTCAGTTTGGACAAATCCCGAAACCGGGCTGCCGGAAAATAATTGTGTTTGGCCGGTCTATGAGGAAATCATTAAAGGTGCTTACAGGTCGGAAGATGAAAATGAAGATGTACGACTGGTTTCCCTCACGGTAGTTGATACGGGTTTCTTTGAAAAAACGGCGACGCAATTCATCATCAACATGCAGGACCAGGGACTGCGGGTGTATGGGGTGAAAGGCCGCACGGATGTGAAATACCGACCGGTGCAGCGCGATACTAAACCGGTTAGACGGTCCACTGAGCAGCCAAAAAAACTTTACAACCTGGAAGTAAACCAGCTTAAAGATGACCTTTCGGAAAACATGGCGCTGCAAAAAGGCCAGGACGGAGCTCAGCCATCCGGATTTATGAATTTTCCGCAGCAGAATGAAGGGAAATATAGCTACAAGGGGTATTTCATGCAGTTTGAGCAGGAGCAGAAGATAATCGTAAAGGATGGGGAAACAGTTTTGGGGTATGCCTGGAAGAAAAAACACTCCAATGCTATAAACCACTTTTGGGACGTGCGGGTGTATATTTTGGCGTCGGTAGAAATTTATCTCGACCTTGTTCGGCAGTCGGACACGAAATATAAAAATTTAACCTGGGAAGAATTTGTAATAATGATAACAGAATGATTACATTTATCCCGCAGTTCGGTGATGATTGCGTGTTTTTCATAATTAGGGTTTAGTAAATTGGGCGGCTTCATTTTGAGAGATGAGGCCGTTTTTTTTATTTGGAAAATTATTTTTATGTTTGCGACAGCAATGCGCTTGCCTGCGGATTGACAGAGTGGTTTAATGTTGATTTACATAAGAATACCAAGGTTTGCATGTAAGGCAATCGCCCAAGGTATCCAAAGGTTCGAATCCTTTATCTGGCAGCAAAAGTATCCCTTTGCTTATTTAGGGAGTCTGTGGGAACAGTAGTTTATGGTAAAACACTTGGCGTTCGGCCAGGCATAGCGAAGTAAAAAATTCGCCTCCCCGCAAAGATATTGGTAATTCGTTACCTATCGCATAACAAACCAGACAGCCAGCGCCCGCGCGGAAGCCAGATGTAAAAAGTCTGGCTTTTTTTTATGAAAACCATTTTGTAGGTTTGTTGAAAACAATAGCATGGCCAATTACATTGAATATGATTGCTTCGCTTACATCGCCAGCATTGCTGACTTGCAGGCCAAAATTGCCGCCATTGACGTTGTTATCAATAATAATATCGCCCTTATGGGGCAGCAAACCACAGCTCAGGCAGGCGGCACCAGCATGTATGAGCTGGACGACGGGCAGATACGTATCAAAGTAATTTACCGGAGCGTTAACGACTTGCTGAATATAAACACAGGCCTTGAACGCATGCAGCAAATGTATATCAGGCGATTAAACGGCAGTGCGGTTGTATTGCGCGATAAAAGAACATTCCGTGGCGGATGGTGGGGAGGGTGTAATTGGTAATGACTATCAACGAACAATTTGCCGTAAAGCTAAATCCGCCCGCCACGCAGGAAGTGCAGGCGCCGGAGCCAAACCAGTTACCCGTTGTGGTAAAGCAAATGGCTGAAATTTGGGAACCTGCAAAAACCGTTACGCCTCAGCCAGCTTCTTTCGGTTTCGGATGGGGTGGAAACGGCGTTTATTCTAATACAGGCCCAGTTCCAATTACGACGGGAGTTTTTAACGGGCAAAAGTCTGAGGGTTCAATGGGGTTACCCATGGATCTACTGGTTGACCCCCGGGCCTTACGCTTCCGCGCATACGAAGCCAATACCACGAATGATATCATTACGATCATCACCGGGAAGTTTTTCAAGTGGGTAATAGGTAATGGTTTAAAGATGCAGGCGCAGCCCGCTAAAAAAATACTCACGCTCGAAAAAGTTACTGAAAATTTAAAAGATTTCGTTTCAAACGTTGAGGCTTATTTTGAGCAATATGCCAGTTCAGAGCGGTCGGATTATTCCGTAATGGATAATTTGCACATTAATGCCAGTAAAGCTTTTGAAACTGCTTTTTTGGGCGGTGATTGCCTGGTGATACTTCGGGTTGATGAAAAAAACAATGTTACCAGCCAGGTTATCGACGGGCAACATGTTAATAACCCAATTACCAATGACGCGCAATACAATGCGCAATTAAAAGAATCCGGCAATGTGCTGCTTAATGGTATCGAGATTGATAAAAAGGGCAAACATGTTGCTTTTTGGGTAAGGAAACAACCGTTAACTAACGGGGTGCCTAATCCCCTTATGTCTTATGACTATGAACGAATAGAGGCACACAACCCGGAAACCGGTTGTCTTATGGCCTGGATGGTCTACGGTAAAAAGAACCGGATTGATCATCACCGCGGCATCTCGATGCTATCGGCTATTTTGGAAAAGGTAACGAAGCTTGACCGGTACACCGAAGCGACTGTTTCATCTGCCGAGGAAAGGGCAAAACTTGTATGGACAGTTGTGCACGGTAAAACATCTACCGGTGAAAATCCGCTGGTAGATGGTCCCCGCGCCCGGATAGTAGGTCCTTCGGCTGACAGCCCGTTCATACAAGGCCAGTTAGCCGCAAACCAAATTGCACTTTCGGAAGAAAGGAAAGTATATAACCTGCCTGTTGATTCTGAACTAAAAACAGTTTCATCACAGCAGGAAATAGATTACGGGGTTTTCTGGCTGGCAGTTTTCGACCAACTGTGTGCCGCCATGGAAATACCGCCTGAAGTAGCTTTGCAAAAATACAACAGTAACTATTCAGCCAGCCGTGCAGCCATCAACGGATGGGAATATATCGTTAAGGTTTATCGCAAGAGGTTTTCAGAAAAGTTCTACCAGCCTTTTTATGATCTGTGGCTTTACGTTCATATTCTTAAGGGTAAGGTATCGGCTGCCGGTTATTTGGAAGCTAAGCAAAACGGAAATACCGATATAGTTGAGGCTTATTCGGCCGCCAGGTTCACCGGTGTAAACATGCCGAATATTGATCCGAAGAAAGAAGCCGAAGCCATGCGTATCATGCTTGGTCTGCCCGATCAGTCGCCGCTTATTACCCATGAGGAAGCGGTTGAGAAATTGGGTAATGGAGATTGGGAAAGTAATGTGGCAAAGAACGCAGAGGAAAATAAAACCATCGATGAACTTGACCTGCAGCCGGAAGTCGCTGAGGCCGCCGTGCCATCGGATCCAAGCGTTAAAATTTAACCGAAATAAAATATTGTGAATTAATAATTTTTTAATATTACATTTGGAGCCATGAATACTGCTTTAGCATTAGAAATTTACCGGGGATTGTGGGTTGTAGAATCCAGCCGGGTGGATGCCCTCAAAAATGTGCTAAGAGATGCCAGGCTAAATTCCGTGTACGATCCAAAGGATAAACGGAATACCTTTACCCACTTTGATATAAAAACCGGTAAATCAATCACTGCCGATGCGGCCGCAAGCGATTCAAAACAAGCCAATTTAATTTCAGTAACCAATATTAACGGGGTAATTACCAAATCTGGTGGAATGAGTTCCTACGGCATGGAAGAACTTTCTGTTGAGATGATCAATGCCGATAATGACCCGGAAGTGATTGGGCATTTAATACTGGTTGATTCACCAGGTGGTTCAGCTGTTGGTATGAAATACATGCAGGTTACGATGCAAAGCCTTAAAAAGCCAAAGGTTACCATGGTTACCCGACAGGGTATGGCCGCCTCCGGCGGTTGGGGCATTTTAAGTGAAGGCGATTATGTAATGGCTGAATCTGATGACGCCGAAATAGGTTGCCATGGCGTAATGTGGAGTGTATCAGGTGTTCCAAATGGAAAAAAAGATGCTTATGGTGTGGTTAATTTTGTCGTTGTTTCCTCTACCAGCCCTAATAAAAACGAGGCGCCTTTAAAAGCAATAAACAATAACGATACCAGCCTGATGCAGGCCGAAGTTGATAAATTACACTTGGATTTCCAGGCATCCAGTAAAAAAGCCAGGCCAAATATTAAGGATGAGCAAATGACCGGTGCAATGTATCCGGCCAGTGAAGTTGTAGGCACCATGATTGATGCGATTGGCTCACAAAAAGATGCTATAAATAAAATATTGGAATTGTCAAATACAAAAAGTAATTTTAACCCGATAAATAATAAAAAACAAACTAAAGCTATGACAGCAGAAGAATTCAAAGCACAGCATCCCGAGGAACATGCCAAGGTGTTCAATGCTGGCAAAGCTGAAGGCACCACAGCCGGCGCAGAAGCCGAAAAGGAAAGGGTAGAAACCTGGATGCTTTATAAAGACCTTGACCCGGAAGCGGTGCAAAAAGGCATTGAAAGCGGAAAATGGCCTTCTCAAAAAGAACAGGCAGCCTTTAACCTTAAAGCTGCTACCGCAGGCACCCTGAAAAAATTACAGGAAACTTCGGCTAAAGACCTGAATGTGCCTGAAGGCGAAACCAAAGAAAAGGTTTTGACCGCCGACGAAAAAGAGTTTAAAGAACTCTATCCAAAAGCAACATTTTTTCCTAACCCCGTAAACGCAAACTAATGGGAGTACAAGTAACACAGGTAGATGCTACCAGGAACCAGTCTACCGCGCTTTTCTCGTTAAAACGCATTTTCATTTTCGATAACCGCTTTGTGCCAGGTATTTATAAAAATACATCCGGCGCTACCATCAACTTGCAGGGTGGTATGCTGGCCGCACGCGCCGCAGGTACTTATGAACAGGCAACTGCGACATTTGTGGCCCTGACCGCTGGTCAGACAATGATTATAGCCGGGTTAACCTATACATCAACCGGAGCCACAACCGCAGCTCAGTTGGCGACCGCATTTGCCAGCCTTGACAATGGTGCAACAACCGGTGCAGGCACCGCAACTGGCACATATTCAGGAACCTTAACCAATTATAGTACTGGTGCAGCAAATGGTGCTGTTGTTACATTTACTGCTGAAACAACCGGCGCTAAAACCGACCTTGTTGCTACAGGAACAGGCACCACGCCGACTTGGACGTATGTACAGGGAACTGCCACTTCAGGCACAGGTTTTATACCTGTTACCTCAGCCAACCTGGCTGACACAATCGGCATCACCGCACTTGACGGTGTGGTAGCGTTGCCTGACAGCGAATCGCTTGCAATCAACATCGGCACAAAAGGAACTATAGACGGTACGCAATTAACACTGCCGGCAGGCGTGACACTTGATACCGTTGTAGGTAACAAAGTGCTGAGGGATATTTTGGAATCATTGGGGCTTCACATCGATACCTCGACAGTTGAAAACACTAAATACGATAACTATTAAGCCATGGCATTAACTTTAAACCAGCACCGTTTCGGTGTAACACAGGAATTAATCGGCACTTTCAAAGATAGCCGCGCTCCAAAAACCGGGCTTTCATCGTTCTTTACGAAGGTTACAACTCCGGCCAAACAGGTATCCATTGCAGTACAGCGTAACCGCCAATTAGTGGCAACCGATGTGCTGCGCTGTACCGATCCAAACCGAAATATTTTCAGCCTTTTTTCTGAAAAAATATTTTTGCCTCCTTTCTTTTCTGAAAGCTTTGACTTCACAGCCTGCCAAGCTTACGACGTTACTTTCGGCATGGGGATTGCACCAAATGCAGTTCAGAAAAACATGCTGATGGATAGCGCCAACGAGTACCTTACCGATTTGAAATACAAAATAGACCGCGCCATCAATAAGATGTACGCATCTGTTTTGCAAACCGGTACCGTAACAATCGTTAACGGTGACAGCATCGACTTTAAACGTAAAGCCGCATCAATGCCGGTTAACACTGGTACAGCAGCATGGTCAGCAACATCCACCGCTGACCCATTGGCTGACTTTACCACCGATGCGCAGTTTTTGCGTGACGAAGGTCTTTCAGCCGGCAGCACTATAAACGTAATTATGGGCACCCGTGCCTTTACTTACTTTATGAACAATGCTAAAATATTGGCCGTTGCGGCGATCTTTAACCAGATCAAGCGTATCAATATTGGTATGCCTCAATTTGACGGAGCTAGCGGCTTAAACTTCCAGGGCCAGATCGGCGGAGCGGATTATATGTTCAACATTTGGACCTATAATGACGTTTACGAAAACGCCGACGGCTCCAAAACCAAATACATCAACGATGCTAATTACATCATGATACCTGATGATTTTGAGGGTAAAATCGTTTATGCAGGTGTGCCGTTTGTATTCGGTGATTATTTCAGCGGCATGTACGTTGCAAATACCACCGGCGAATATATTGTGCATGATGTTATTGACCAGGTGAAAAGGTCATGGCAGTTCATCGTGGAATCAGCGCCGTTGCCGATACCTTTTTCAATTGACAGAGTTGTTACACGCCAAACTTATTAAACCATGGCTAATAGAAAATACGTAGTTGTAGTCCACGGACTAATGATCAATAACGGTACGGTTGTGCCTTATGGCACCGAAGTTGAGGAAGACGTACAGGTTACCGATGCCGAAAGGAAGGTAACCCAAGGCTATCTGCTTTCGCGCGCCGATTACGATAAAAAGGTAAAGGCGGATGAACAGGCAATAGCCGATGCATCGCTGTCACCTGAAGAAAGGGCAAAAAAATCTGACCAGTTAAAAGTTGATGCTGAAAAGCAGGCTGCAAAAGACAAGGCTAAACAGGAAGCTCAGGACAAAGCGGATGCCGACCACAAGCAATTGCTGGCCGACTACAAGAAATTGTTTTCTGCCGATGCGCCTGACAACGCTACCGATGACCAGATAGCTAAGGCCATTAAGGATAAAATTGCTTTAACGGTTTAAAGCATGGTGGGTGGTTTGTTACAGGCGGCCCGGGCTGACGCTGCAAGGTTTGCAGCTGACGCAACAAACGGATTTGCCGTATCAGCCACCCTCAGCAATCCTGATAATTCGGTATCGCTTGCAGTAACCGGATTAGGTACCGGCACCTGGATGGTTTTCGAAGATTTGCGTAACAATAAACCGGTGAACAGTTCATCAAATAGTTACGACATTCCCGAGGGCCAGTTGATAGCGGCTAATTATCCTTACAAAAATACAAGGGGATTAATAAGCTTGGTTGGACACAAAGTATCAGTTACGGATAATGCCGGGCTGGCCGGCACCTATGAAGTCACAGAACAGCATCCGAATGCAACTACCGGATTAATCATTTTAATACTTGGCAAACAACTATAATGGCATCAGTAATCACAGGCATAATCCCAAAGCAAGGTTTTGAACTTTGCCGTGATGCTATTGGGGCCATCCTGCTTACCGAGCTCACCGCGCAGAAATCACGCCAGGGTAATACTGACTTTCCGGAAGATGTAATTGTGCTTTCAGAAAGTTTGCCGCCGGCCGATGCAACCGACTTCATGACCATGAATGTGATGCTTGAAAGTGCCACTTATAGCCAAATTACCCAGGCTGATGCACAGGGTAAAACTATGTACCTGGTTGATTTTTATTCATCTGGATCGAGTTCAACCGACTCATCTTACAGGTTGCAAAAGTTCGTCGGAATGGTTGGTTATATATTTCGCTCGGCCCAATATCGGATGCTTGGTTTTGCGCCTGGACTTATTGGCGGGACTTATGTTGAAAAGTTCATTATTGGACAGGCTACACAATCAAATAAAGAAGATTCAAGTTTTACTAGCTATGGGCAGTTGCAATTGGCAGTAAGGATACAGGAAGGTGCGCAGGCATGGACTGGTGTTCCTTTGAATGATGCTTTAAGTTCAGTATCTTTAGGCCTTACGGACAAAGGTTATCAATATGTTTTTACAAACAGTTAAATAAAATACAATGGCGATCTCGACAGCAATACCATCAAATGACGTAAGCCGCACATCAGGCTACCAGATAAAGCCGGGCAACTTTAGTTCAGCTACGCCTTATTTGCCACAACAGGTGGTAATATTGGCCGAGGCAAATACCGCCAACCAGGGGACTATAGTTACCACGCCGGTGCAGATAACATCAGCCGCGCAGGCTGGCGCTACCTACGGATATGGCAGCCCTATACATTCAATAGCTCGTCAGCTTTTCCCAACTATCGGCGGCATACCCGTTTGGGTAATGGCGCAGCTTGCTGCAGGGGGTGCAACAGGAACCGTGATCGTATGGACTATTACCGGGCAGGCCACTGCCGCAAAAACGCATTATATCAACATTGCCGGCCGTGAATCGGTTGACTTTGCTCCTTATGCTGTCAATATTGCTGCCGGTGAAATGGGGGATACTATTGTAACAAAATATCGTGATGCCGTTAACGCCGTATTAGGCGCACCCGTTGTAGCTACCAAATCATCAACTTCCGGAACTGCCGGCACTTCGTCGGTTGCATTTTCGGCCACACCTTTATCGGCAGGCCAAACTGTAACACTTGCGGGCCTTACTTATACTTCGACAGGTGCAACAACACAAGCTCAACTTGCAACAGCATTTGCCAGCCTGGCTAATGGCGCCACTACTGGTGGCGGCACAGGCACAGGAACTTATTCAGGTGCGCTTACTGGTTTTGCAACCGGTACTGTAACATCAAACACCGTTGTATTTACTGCCTCAACTGTTGGTCCAGCACCTGCGGGTTATCCCGTAGTGCAAACCGGAACCGGCGCTGCTGCGGTTATAACCAGCACACCAGGTACTTACCCTGTGGGAACTTTAACCCTTACCTCAAAATGGACAGGCTTAACATCAGCCGACTTAACTGCGGTTATTGATGTAAACGGAAATTCCGTAGGGTTGACATATGCCAATACCTCAAATACCTTGGGTGCTGGCACGCCATCAATCGCTACAGCCTTATCACAATTTCAATCAAACTGGTACACATGTGTTATCAATAGCTATGGTGTTTCGCAATTGGCAACCCTGGAAGCATTCAATGGAGTTCCTGACCCAATCAATCCGACTGGCCAGTATCTTCCGCAGGTGTTCATGCCATTTGTAGCATTTTTCGGCTCGACAGACCCGGTGGCTGCCGACCTGGTTGCTATAACTGATGCATCAGCCCGCATTCCACAGGTAACAAATATATTGTGCCCTGCGCCGTCGAGCGGTAACATGCCGTATGAAGTTGCAGCAGCAATGTGCGCATTATTTGCGGTTGTGGCCCAGTCAACCCCACATTTAACCGTAGCCGGCTTATCATACCGCGATATCACTGCGCCGGCAACAAACCTGATCGGTGATCTTTCCAATTATACTAACCGTAACCTTTTAAAATCAAAAGGATGTAGTACCGTATCGCTGGTTAACGGAGCTTACCAGGTACAGGATTTGGTAACAACTTATCACCCAATAGGTGAGGTGCCGTTGGTATTCAATGAGGCCCGTTATTTGAATATCGACTGGAATGTTAAATACGGATATACCCTGCTGGAAATAAGGACGCTGAGGGATAAAGCGATTTTGGCCGATGGTCAATATTCAACAGTACAGGATGTGATACGCCCGTCTGATTGGAAAGCTGTGTTATATACCTATTTCGATACGCTCGCCACTTTAGCCCTGATTACAGATCCGGCTTTCAGCAAGGCATCGCTGGTGGTTGAAATTGACCCGACAAATCCTAACAGATTTAACACCACTTTCAGCTACAAGCGTACCGGTACCAGTGAAATAGAATCGACCACCGTAACTGTTGGTTTTTAACTAAATTTAAACATTAAAATTATAAATCATGAGTTTCATAGGCGGTGATGTTTTAGAAGTAACCTGTACCCATCCGATATTGGGTTCATTCCGGTTTTCACCAAAAGCCGCAGAGGCTTTCAATGTTGATAAAGGCGGCATTCGTACCAACGATGATATGACCAGCGTTACCGGCCAGGGAACCGGCATATATATTATGAACCGAAACCGCTGGAGCTTTGACGGACCGGTGGCGGTTGACATGGTAAGCGACAATGAGTTTGGCGGACTTTCTGCTTTGGCCGGTTCGCCAATTGAAGGCACCTGGACAATCAGCATGATATCAGGCGCCATATATAAAGGTCTTGGCAAACCAGTTGGTGAACTTAAATTTGATAGCAATACCGCCTCAATGCCTATGAAAATACAGGGCAGCGGACAGCTTGAATTAATATCTTAAACACTTAATAAACTCTGACATGAGCGAAAATGAAAAAGTAACCGGCGAGCAATTTGTAGTCGCTGAAGAGGTGGCAATACCGGAAGTAAAGGCATTTGTTGAATATCACCTGGATATGACAATTGTTGATGATAGGTCATCAAGCGATTTTGTTGATATACCTAAAACGTATAAAAACATTTTGAAAGCGGTAAAACGCGGCATGCTTGACCTTTCAAACCCAGATGCGCCGGTGCTTAAGCTTAAAAAACCGCTGACCAGTGAAGGCGGTAATTTCAATACTGAAAAGATTACTTTTAAGACCCGTATCACAAAAAGCACCATGGCGAACCTGACTAAAGGTTTTGACATAAGCGGTAACCCGATAGGATTTTCAAACATCCTTACAACCTATTATACCGGGCTGGAAACGCCGGCTATGTTAAACAAGGTGAGCGAGTGCAAAACGGATATCCAGACTATTGATGAAATAGTAGGACTTTTTCAGTAAGTCCGGGCATGGCGGCAAGCCTGGACAATGCGATAATACCTGTATGCCGCAATTACAGTTGGGCATCACCTCAATATATCGAAGGGATGTTTGTTGATGCTAAAGACATACATGGTATAGCATTTTGGTACAATGAAGTAGAGAGGCAACAAAAGGCCTATGAGGCCTTAAGAACAAAAAAATAATGGCAGCACTTACCGTCCCAACCATATTTACTGCCGTTGACAAAATGAGCTCTGTATTATCTAAAATGCAGGGCAATGTCGGTAAATTCGCATCCGAAAGTCAAAAACGCTATGCTGCCATGTCGCGCAGCATGCAAAATATTCAAACCAATGCTTCACAAATAGGGATGGCTGCTGGGATCATGGGCGCGGCCATTATGGTCCCGCTCACCCTTTCGGTTAAAAAAGCTATCGAGTTTGAGGACCAGATGGCCAATGTGGCGACGCTGGTTGATACGACAAAGGAAAGTATTACCGACATGGGTAAAGAGGTACTGGATGTATTTGTGAAAGTACCGGTACCGTTGCATGACTTAACCGAGGCGCTTTATAAAATCAGATCGGCCGGCATACCTGCTGCCGATGCAATGGATGTTTTAAACAAATCAGCCCTATTAGGTATATCTGGCCGTGGTACCGCCGTGCAGGCTGCTGATGCCCTCACCAGTGCGATTAATGTTTTCCGGGATGAGGGTATGAGCGCCAATAAAATAGCGTCGATGCTATTTGAAACCGTCCGTCTTGGTAAAACTACCATTGAAGGTATGTCCGAATCATTCGGAGCTACAGCCAATGTGGTACATGCCGGTGGTGTAAAATTACAGGATTTTCTTGCCGCCACCGCTGCCATGACGGTAATGGGTGAGCCAGCCTCGCAGGCTATGAACCAGGTCCGTTCATCTGTATTCGCACTGGAGAAACCTACACAGCGCATGAAATACCTTTTCCACGAATTAGGCGTAAAGGACGTTAGGGAATTGATTGGTAAATTTGGCAACCTTGGTAACGCAATGAAAGCGGTAGAGGATATGGGTGCCAAACGTGGGGTTAACCTGGCGAAAGCATGGGGAAAGGTGCAGGCATTCGCGGCGGTGATATCTTTAACCGGGAACGGTAAGGCCGCTTATAATAATAACCTCACCGGAATGGCCAATAGCGAACTTGACTTGGCTGCTGCTTATGCTGATAAGCTAAACACCATGAAAGCTCAGTCACAGCTTTTACAGAATGAATTGCAATATTTTGCTATAAAGGTTGGTGCGGCGCTGCTGCCTATCTTGGTTAAACTTGCAAAATTTATTCAGCCTGTAGTTGAGGCGTTCGGGCATTGGATAGACAATAACCCACTGCTTGCTAAGGTTATTTTAATTACTGCAGGTGCCATCGGTTCTTTATTATTGGTTATAGCGCCTTTAGCTTTTGCGGTGGCCGGTGTGGCATCGGTTATGAAAATATGGGCCGGATATCAGTTATTATTGGCTGAAAAGGCAGCATTGGCCACAGCCGCCACCGTGGCTGAAACTGCCGCAGTAGGCGGATTGGAAACCGCAGTTGGTGGAATAGAGGCGGAATTTGTTGCGGCCGAAGTTGCCGCGACGGGTTTTTTTGCCACGCTATCGGCATTTGTATTGCCCGCCGCCCTGGTGGCGCTGAGCGGGCTCGCCATCTGGAAATACATGCAGGCAGTTGAGCAGGGTGATAAAATGCTAAAGGCAAATCATTCAGCCGATCCCTATGAGTTTTTTAATCCAAATACACCAGGTGGTAAAACTGGCAGATTCCCAGACGCGGCAAAAGAATCGGCTTATCAATCGTGGTACGTGCAGCAGCGTAAGGCAGGAATGCCGGATTCGCTTATCCAAAGGACGCAGTTTGATGCCCAAAAAGGGGGTGCATTTAAGCCCCTTATAGACACTACTCATTTTAAATCGGTTATAGATTCATTACACGGTGGGCAATCAAGCCGGGTGGATTTACATATTAACGACCCGGGCGGCCATGTTGATAATTCAAAAACAACTGCCCCGGCACATATTCCCGTATCTTTACATCAGGGTTCAACAACAGGTAAGCAATGATAACACAGGATATACTTATTTACGAAGCTGGCTCAGGTGGTGAAATATCAGTTCAGGGGGATGATATCGCGCTGGTAGAATATCTTTACAACCAGGTTTACCTTGCGGCATTCGGCGGTAACGTGGAGGCTTCTACACTTGGAAATGAACCAGCAGGAACCATCCGGGAAGATTGGTGGGGAAATGCGTTGCTATTTAACAATGATCCGGCCAGCCAGTTTAATTCACAAACAGAATTGGCTTTACGTGAAAATGCTTTAACCAGCACCGGCAGGGTGGCGATACAGCGGGCTTTCGAGGCCGATTTGCAATATTTAAAATCAATAGCCAACATAACCACAAATGTTGTAATTTTAAGCACCAATAAAGTTCAGCTTTCGGCCACGTTAACAAAGCCGAATAATCAGGACGTAACGGTTAACTTTATATGGAATAATGCCAGCGGGGAATTAATAACCCAACAGACAATATGAAAACATTGAGAAAGGTATATATTGAAGTTAAATATGTGGAATCAATGCCTCCAGTTTCAGAAATGGAAGAAAACAAAATTTACATTTCTGAAAAATACCATAGTTCTACACATCGCTGCCTATGTGGCTGTGGCTCACCGACTGTTTTACCTATTAATCACAATGGTGCAACCTATGGTTGGGATTTATATAAAGAAAATAACGGTACAGTATCCTTTACCCCATCGGTTGGTAATTACTCTTTTCCCTGCAAGTCTCATTATATTATTACTAAAAATGTAGCTAATTTCGTATAATGAGTAAGCCCATCCCATCGATACAGCAGCTTTACACCAAACTGGTAACGGATATAAAAAACAGTTTGGGTATTTTGTCGGCGCTGGTAAAGTTTGTCATTAATGCGCTTTCTGGTGTGCTGGCCGCGCAGTTAAAGTTGCTTTATCTTTACCTTAACGACATTCAGAATAATCAATTCCCCGATACCGCCGATACAGCGGCCAATGGTGGTACATTAGAACGGCAAGGGCAGATTTATCTTGATAGGCCACCATTTCCTGCAACCGAGGGTATTTACACCGCAACTGTTACAGGTACTGCCGGTAGCGTTATTGATGCTGAAATCACTTTCCTTTCCGATGGGGGCAGCAACTCACCTGGCAATCTTTACATAATAGATAACACTTATACACTTCCAGGCGTTTCCGGCACCATCAGCATCCGGTCGCTTGATAACGGACTGGATTATCTTTTAAACGTCGGCGACACGCTTACGCCTACACAGCCAATATTAGGTGTTAATACCACAATTACCATAGCGTCGGTAACCACGTCACCTGTTGACGCAGAGCCAACCGAAGTTTATCGGCAAGCTATTTTAAACGCTATCCGGCTACAGCCACAGGGCGGATCCCGAACAGATTACATGCTATGGAGCTCAGATGCAAACGGCGTGCGCCGGGTTTATCCCTATGTTAAAAATGGTGATGCTGGCACCGTGCAGGTTTATGTCGAGGCGGTAACAGCCGACAGCACAGACGGCCATGGCACGCCGTCTGCCGGACTTTTAACAGATGTGGATGCGGTTATCCGTTTTAATCCTGATACGACCGTGCCGACCATTGGCCGCGCTCGGCTGCCCATACAGGCTAATTTGGAAGTGCTGCCGGTAACACCCATCCCGGTAGATGTTACGATAACAGGTTTACAGACAACCAGCCCGTCAATAACTGCGTCGATCGCGGCAAACTTGCAAACATACCTTTATGCGATCCGGCCATACATTGCCGGGGCCGACCTGCCGCGTGATCAAAACAATGTACTTACGGCAGTTAGGCTGCAATCGGTAGTTAATGACACAATAGGAAATTCAAACACCTTTTTGGCTTTCACCATGGCGGTTAACGGGGTGCCGGTAAATATATTTACTTTTAGCCTCGCCAATATTCCTTATTTAAGAAACGTAACTTATAATTAAACACCTCTGATATTATGAACGCACAAAATGCAAGAGAATTAGCAAAAAAAGCAAACAATAAATTATTGCCTTTGGTATTTGATGAAATAAAAAAATCAGCAGAAAAAGGAAAATTCCAATGTTTTTTTTATAAACTACTTTCTACTTCCGAAATAGATGAACTGGTAAATTTGGGATATAAAGTGACACAAGGGACAGATAGGGATGGAATATTGGTAACTGTTGATTGGTTGCCAAATAATTCACTACGACAGATTTATCCTGAAACACCAGTAGACGAACCGCAAATAAGAATGTAATGTACCAGGTAACCGATGATAGCACCCAACATGGTTTAAATACCCCGCATGGGCTTGGTACGCCTCACCGGTTTCCTCAGAATAACAATACCACCACGCCGGTTGACTTCTTTAAAATGGTGGCGCTGCTTTACCCTACTGGCCGGGCATGGAATCTGCCGGAAAATGGAAAGTTTGCAGCCATGCACGCTGGCATTAACCTATCGCTGGTGCAAATGGCGCTGGACGCTGCCGCCAGCATTGACGCTACCTTTCCGGATAATGTAAACTTTGATTCGGGCGATGCTGACCTGTGGGAATATCGCTACGGGATACCCTTTAACGCTTCACTGACGCTACAACAGCGCATGGCTAATATTTACCAGGCCATGGCGTTCCCGCAAAACATTCTAGGCCGGCAATCCCCCTCTTACATAGAGGCGATGCTACGTCAGGCTGGTTTTGATGTTCGCGTTTATCAAAATATGTTCTTTGACGGTGGTGGTAATCTTTATCAAAAGACGCCTGCGGAAGTTTTGGGAACGGTAGTTGGCACGACACAATTGCGCTTTATAGCACCACAAACACAGTTAGGTGCTCAAACACAGTTAGGCGGGGCTTCATATCAGCTTATTGCCAATAGCGAAAAGCCTGAGCAATATAATTTAGGTGGAAACCTTTGGCCCACGTTTTTTATAGCAGGTAATACGATCAGCACCATTGCCAATATAAGCGCATTCCGGCAGACAGAATTCAGGCGGTTAGTTTTAAAATTAAAGCCGGCGCATACGGTTGCTTTTTTAATTGTAAATTTTACTTAATTTTAAGGCATGGCAATCAGCAAAAATACACAGGCAAATATTGATGATTCAAACCCTACGGCTTATCCTAACGGGCAGGTAAAGGATGACGACGGCACCGGCGACGGCTTCCCGCTCATCCAGGTAACCATGAGCGATATGTATGAGTTTTTTGATAAACTTATGCGCTTGGCCGATTTAACCTTTACGAATGATTTTGATAACGAAACCAACGGATATCAGTTTGTACAGGCCTGCTCGGCATTGGCTTCTAAATCGGATTTTATTTTACCACTGACAACATCCGCAGGCGTTTTACAAATACCTACTGCTTTACAGATATTACAACTAAATGAAAAATTGCTTTGCTTAGCTGCATCTGATTTTGCTTCTGAGCCAACCATAAAGGGTACTGGACCGACGGCGCTTAATGTAACATTTACCAGCCCATATAAATCAGGCGATTATGTAATGCTCGTTCGGACTTCCGGCGGCGTGCAGTTGATACGTATGGTAACGGCTGATAACATTAACCTGATAGTAGCTTCCAATTCATTTTTAAAAGCAGCGTCAAACGCTAATGAAGATACAGGAACATCTACCGCTGTTGCAACGACTCCGGCTAGTAACAAATATATTTTTACAAAAAGGGTAACGGATCCAACTGCTGCTGCTCCTTATTTGGCGAGCCACACTAACCCGGGCCTTATGTCAGCTGCCGATAAGACCGCACTCGATGGCTTTTCATCTCCGATAAAGAATACAGGTTGGTTTACGGGACTTGATCCAGGTTCATCCGGTCAAATAGGTTCAAGCCTTTCATCTTCTGGAAATATTACTTTAGCCATGGTGACCAGCACTGAGGTAGATTCATCTACAGTGCGTGTGACATTTGCAAATGCAATGGCCGATACAAATTACTTTGTAAGCATGTTTATAGAATCTACCGGCACAATGACTGATGATAACGATATACTTTGCCCTGTGTTTAAGCCATTTTCAACAACACAGTTTGATATGTCGATAGGGCAGGGACCCGGTACAACAAGTGTGCAGAATTTAAAAATACATTGCCAGGTAGTTCAAATTTCATAAGATGAGAAGCTTAAAAGATAACCAGGCATTAACACCCATATTGGTAAACGCCAATTACCCTGATGGTTCGATCATTAATGAAACCAACTCGCAGCCGGGCACCGCCGTGGTTGAGCAGGTTTATAATGATGTGCTGGTAAATATCTTTAAGATAATCGATCTGGTATTGGGTGGGACAAATGGCGTGCCTGATAACGAGGCTACAACCTATCAGTTGCTTGCTGCGCTGCAAAAGCTACCCAATGTTCAGAATGATATTGAAAATACGCTGACGTTAGCCAGCACGGTTTTTACGCTAAACCTTGATATAAGCAGACTGCCTAATAAATATTTTGTATTTGCAAAGGCAGTCGGGACTTATGTGCCAACCATTACCTATACCTTTAAAGGTTCAACAACAAGTCCGACTTATTCATTTACCGCACCTAATGGTTTTAACTCGGGTGATGAGTTGCTGTTGATACTTGACCAATCCAGTGTCCGGGCCTTTAGTTTTGGTGGTGGCATTCCTGCATCAGGGCACGCTTCATTTGTGGCCGGCGACATATTAGGATCAGATCCATTTTTCTTTTTACCCACTGCGGCGAAAGGCGTACCCACCATTCCTAAATACCTCACCATGTACATAACAAATGGCGACGGTGATAATCAAAAGAAAATGATATTTCCTGCTTATGTGGCAGACACCCGTATTATTACCGGCATGCCATCACCTACCGATTGGCCGAGCGTGGTTATTGATTTGTATTATGCATAAATGAAAAAATCGGCAAACGTTTTTATACGCATTACCGATTTTAAATAGTTTTATCCGTTCAAACGAGGACTTATCCTTTATGGGCCTCGCACCTTTGGGATTCCGGCTGTCATTCCTATTCGTCTATCGCATACTCGGTACTTCGGTTTCACCCTATGATATCTTACTGGTTACGCCAGCATTTCATAAGGATCACGGCATCTTGGCGAATCAACAACGCATCGTTCGTGTGGCAGTACTTTATCTCCGTCTCCCCGTAACCCCGGCGGCCTTTTCCTGTGCGTTACCTGCATGTGAAACAAATATATGTATATTTACATGAATGGCAAACGAATATGTTTTTAATATAAATACGCAGGCCTGTGTGGTGCTGGTAAATAAGCTGGAACAGATGCATAAGTCTGCCATGCCACTTGCCATACGGGGTACGCTCAACGCCGCTGCCTTTAATGTCAAGATGAAAACGCTTGATGAATCGGCTACACAAAACTTCATCCGGCGCTCACCTACTTTCTTTAAAAGGTTTTCCGGTGTGAACCGGGCAACTGGCTGGAACATAAACACCATGCGGGCCGAAGTGGGCATGACGGCGGAAGGCGGTGGGGCCAGTGAGCTCAGCGCCAGGGTAGCCGTTAAGAACATGGAAAAGCAGGAGGAAGGCGGTAAAATAACCGAAGGGCTTGAATACCTGTCGGCATCAAGGGCTGGTGGCGATTCAAACAGGCTGGTAGTGGGTAGTAAGCGGTGGAAAAAGGCAAATGTCATCCGTGGGGCTTTTACGCGGTCAGGAACCACAAAGTCGCGTGTCATAGCTGCTGCCTATGCTTCGCTTAAAGAAAGAAAGCTACAGGCTGTTATGATTAAAGGCCGGAAATTTTACCGCCAGGTAACGGCAATCAGCAAAACAAAAAAGGGTAAGATAAAGATAAGTTCAAAATTGCTTTACGGCATACGTAATAATAGCAATAAGCCAATTGAGGCAACCCATTTCAGCCGGGAAGCTGCCGAAAGAACAATACCACACATACCGATGTATTTTAATATAGAGGCACAAAAGCAGATTGATCGGCTTTGGAAATAAGAAAGGTGACCAAGTTCCCCGGGCCACCCTATCACTTATTACCTCTGACAGTATTTATGATGAGGTAAAGATACAATTTAAAATGTTTTTTAAAACACCTTTTATTACATGTTTTGTCATTGAATTTCCGGCCTGTTTATAAAGTTGGCTATCACTCATTCCTTTAATGGCTTTTGGAATATCCAGATTCTTTGTTCGGCCTAAAATAGATAACGTAGCATTTATTACACTTTCCTCTTTTGCCCTATAAAACGCCTCATCGCTAAAACCCTGTAAACGCCAGCATTCGAGTGGGGTTAATCTGCGGATGCGGTGGTTAACTATAGTTGCCTGATTGCAGGCTGTATCTAATGTGTTAGCAATTTGTTCCCCAACTCTGCCACGACGCGTGGCAGAGTTGGGGTTTGATAAGTTTATACTATCACCTTCGGTAGCCTCTGCATAGCCTTTCTTGGTGGCTTCATTTACCAAATACAATCCGGACTTACCGCCAGCTCCGCCAGCTCCGCCAGCATTTGCCTTGATTGCCGAACTAATCCCATCAGCATCATATATTCGGTTGCCTTCCGAAAACTCACGGCTTAATCCTTTTCCATTTTTAACCCGACTTGGTTCGCCAACCCCTCCAACAAATTTAAGTTCATCAATTATTTTGGGTTGATGCCCACCGCCTGTATTGGATGTGATTGTCGGGCTTATTCCCGCAGCCGAGTAAACTCGGCTGCGCATCTCATTGGGAATATTGTCTAAATTACCAATGACAATTAAATTGTCATGTCCGCAACCTTCATGGCTTCTAGGTGGTGGAACATTGGTTTCTATTTTTAATTTCCTTCCGGTACCAGAATTGGAAATTAAAATAGTTTCTTGTAACATATTATATGGAACGCCTTTGGCGTGATTGGCGGTGATACAGCCTGAATAAGGATTGGTATCTTTATTTAACATCGAAAGCCTATCTGACCAGCCATTCGTGCTGTCTTTTACCAAATATTTTAATGCTGTATCGCTCAAATAATATTTTTCATTCACCACCGGTTCTAAAATATCTTTCAGTCTTAATTTAAGGGGTTCGCCAACAGGAAAGCGGAAAGTGTTAGGCAAGTCATCGCGTATACCTACCAAAAATACCCTTTCACGGTTTTGAGGTATGCCAAAGTCTTTAGTGTTAAGAACGGTCCAGTGAAGATTATAAGGTAAACTATCGGGGCTGTTAAACATTTGATGGTGGCCATTGACTGATTGACCAAGCAAGTGTAGCCAATTCTGAAATGTTTTCCCATTGGCATCGGAAAGCAATCCTTTTACATTTTCTATAATAAAGGCTTTTGGCTTTTGCTTTTTAACATATCGGTAATAATCATAAAACAATAATCCACGCGGATCAAGTTCTCCCTTTCGTAAACCGGCTAAAGAAAATGCCTGGCAAGGTATTCCCCCTATAAAAACATCACTGTAAAATTCAGGTCCGGACCATTCTTCTTTAGTCATATCCTCGACCATGAAACCAGCGTCAAAGTTTGCTTCATAAGAAGCCCTGGCATATTTGTTTATTTCGCAGTAGAAACCAATTTTGTGCTGTAAGCCAGTTTCCTGTGAAAGTTCGGCTGCAGCATGTTCGGGGGAGCCGATGCCGGAGCAAACGGTCGATAAGATGTATTCCATAATTTTATTGTCAGAGATTAATATCAGCAATATTACATACATTTACAATATAAAACAAATCCTTTATGTCGTGGCAAGATAATATTGAGAATACCATCTTTACGATCCGGACCGGGGACGGTAAATTGTACACGCCTGATCTGCCTATTAACTACGAAACCATAAAGGAATTTAACGCCGCGACCTTTGAATTCATTGACCAGCCTGGCGCACTCATTACCCGAAAGCTTGTTCGGGCGCGTAAATTTGAATTGGTGTTTTATTTCCAGGGTGCTCAAAACATTGAATTTGCCGATGCCTTCGATACCAGCGCTAATGACCCCAGGGCTTGGGTTGTACGTCATCCGCAATATGGAGATATTACCGGGCAGCCAATCAGCATTCGCCGTAATGATACAAAACTTAATGCCACCGAAATAACGGTAGACTTTTGGGAAACAATTACCACCACTTTCCCGGTTGTGTTTATAGCCACTGCCGACCAGGTGATAAGGTTGCAGGATATATTTCACGTCATATCGCCTGTTAACTATGCCTCAAAGGTGGATTTAAAGCCTACCGACGTAAGCACCTTAACGACATTTAGCCAGGACATAACCGCCATTATTAAAAAGGGTATGGACGCGGTACATTATACCGAATTTGTTACGGACGTTAATAACATGGCCAATACGGTGAATAATCTGATACTTTCGCCGGTTGATGCCATTTCAGCCATACATGACGTTATCCTGCTGCCTTCCAAGCTGGCGCTGTCTGTAACGCTCAGGATAGAAATGATCGGCGCCATATATACCAGCGTGGCCCGGACGCTATCGCTTTTACCGAGTGCGAACAATAAGGCATTCTTTGAAACGGCTGCCGGCATATCCATTTGTTCGCTGGCGCAGGCCATCACCGCCCCGCTTGCCGGCGATTATATTACCCGGGACCAGGTGAACTCGGCAGCAAATAACCTTTATGACATGTACCAGGATTATCTTAGCACACTCGATGCCTCATACCTGCCTATAGGTGATATAAATTCGGCATTCAGCGCCAGCCAGGAGACACAGACGGCTTTACAGGATGTAGTGTTACAGGCGCTTTATAACTTAAACACGGTGGCTTTCGGTGCAAAGGTTGAAAGGTTTGTCATGCTGGAAAAGGATGCGCAGCTAATAGTACTTACCCATAAATACATGGGGCTGGATGCCGCCGACGCTAATATTGAAACCTTCCGTACCATTAATAATTTGAAAAATAATAACGTATTTTTGGTGCCGAAAGGAACGCAGATAAAATATTATGTTTAACTTAAAATCTCTGACTTATGAAATGCGAAAATGAAGATTGCAATAACGAGGTGCGTGAGGAAGATGAGCAGCGTGGTTGTGCTGGTTATTGGGATCACGATGATTGTACGCGGCATTGTAGCTGCTGCCTTGATTGCAGAGGTAAATGTATAGATGGTTCGCAGCAAGATGAATTAGATGAAAATTAAAGTCGCGGGTAAATTCTACAATTATTTTAATGCCGTGGTGATCAGCACTACGCTTGACACGATTGCCAGTATTTTTACCTTTACGGCTTTCTATGACCAGGATAACCCGGATCACAAAATCCTTTTTAAACCGCTTAGCTATTACAAGATAGAATTCTTTCATGATGAAGATACCGGCGGCGGCCTCATCATGACCGGCACCATCACTCACCATAGTTTCAAATCTTCAAAAGAAAATAACCTGGTGCAGATATCCGGCTACAGCCTGCCGGGTGTACTGGATGATTGCCAAATACCTTATAGCCTCTATCCCCTTGAATCTGATAATCGGACGCTGGCGCAGATTGTGGCCCGGTTGATAACGCCTTTTCACCTTAACGTAATTACCTATCCAGTCGTAACAAAAGAGGCCTCGCAATTGATTGCGAAAACGGTAGCCAAGGTGGATGAAACCATAAAGGATTATCTATGCAAGGTAGCTAATCAGAAAAACGTGGTGATAAGTCATGATATCCATGGTAACGTGATACTTTTCCGTCCCGACATTTCTGCCGCGACCAAACTTACCCTTACTGGCCAAAATACACTTGAAATGGAACTGGCCATTGATGGCACCAAGATACACAGCGACATTACCTGTTTGCGGCAACCATCGCGCAGTAAAGGCGAAAACCAGTTTGAGGGCGAGGAAGATGCCGACCAGGCAACCAATCCGGACGCGGAATCAAACGGACAGGGAAAGGCGTTTAAAATAGAAAGCATCAATACAGTAAAAAATCCCCTGGTGCAGGCTTACCGGCCAATGGTGCGCAGGCTTACAAAGCTTTCGTTTTATGACACTAACCGGGCTGCGCTTAACATGCGGGCTGCTGAGCTCAAAAACATACGGGTACTTTTCGCCCTTGATCATTGGGAACCTATTTCGGTTGGTGATATTATCGAGGTGCTTAATCCTGAAATTTTTATTAATAACAAGGCCCGAATGGTTTTGGAAAGTACCGTGATACAAGAAAGTTCGGAACGCAAAACCATGACCGGCGTGCTGGTGCTGGCTGAAACATTTACCGGCGATGAACCTCAAAACATATTCGGATGATAACATTAGGCAAATTCTTTTCGAGTACCTTAAACACCATCGGCCAGCGCTTGGTGAAAACCTTTACACTTTATGGAACTGCAACTGCTGAGCAGGTAGCACCCTTCGGCGATGATTCGGTACCATTAAAAGGCATGGACGTGATTTATGCCGAAACCGAATCTGACGAACAGCCGGTTATAATGGGGTGTCTTAATTTAAACCTAATGGCCGCCCCGGGCGAAAAGCGGATGTTTGCCATGAAGCTTAATGAAGATGGCAAAACTTATTCACAGGTTTTTTATACCTGGATGAAGGCAGACGGTACTTTTGAAATAGGTGGAAATGTTGATAACGCAGTAAGGTATGAGGCACTCAACGCCGGACTGCAGGCGCAAATAGCTAAAATGCAAATCCAACTGGCTTTAATAGCCACCGGGATTACTACTGCCGGCGGAAGCTACACACCTGGCGATATCAGCCTGGATATATCCGCGGCTAAGATTGATGAAATAAAAACTTTATAAATAATTATTACCTTTAGCGTATGAAACGGATTTACTTATTACTCTGCACATTACTTCTGGCCATTTCAGCCTTTTCACAAACTACATCATGGTCCTCGTCACCCACTGTGACACCTCAGACCAGAAAACTTTCAGGATCCAATCAGATCAGGTGGATATGGGGAACTGGTGGTATTTACAGTTTGCCAGATTCGCTTTTGGCTTTGCTACATAAAAAAGATAGTATTTTAAACAGTGGCTATGTTACACATGGATATTTTGATTCACATACTTTAACATTTAATAACGGACTTACTAAAACCGGTAGTAACGTGCAATTAGGCGGCTCGTTGATTCAAAATACTTTAATTAATCAGTGGTCAAACTCACTTGAATTTAAAGGAGCCGGAACCGGTCAAGGATTAGACGTTCTTTTCGATAATACACCGGGCGGGAGTACTGTTTATTTAAGTACCGATAAAGGTAATCCGAGCGGCGTAGGTAGAGCATTAATAAACATGCAATCAGGCAGCGGCAATACATCTATGGTATTAGAGGTAATTCACGGCACTGATAATTCTAAAAATAAAAAAATACAGTTCAATAATGATACGCAGCCAATAACCATAACGGACGGCATCAACAATGCCCCTATGGAATATACTGCAAATTACGCGATAGTTGATAACTTGTCTATACCTAATAAAGGGCAAGTGGACAGCATTGCGGCGGCGGCAGTTTTGGCTGATACCGGCAATTATATCCATAATCAAATATCAATTCCACGGGCAGAAAATGTTTATATTGACGGACACGGGGTGTACGCCGCTGGCAACTTAGTAGGGCAGTATACAGCGTTATTTAATCAGGGCGTTGTAGGCAGTACAGGTAACAGGCAATTCGCGTTTAGCGAGGACTATATCGACTTTGAACATTCCGGCATCCATGATTTTAAACTATTTGCAGATTCAGTAAATAACATAAATAAAATCACTGGATACCCTTTAATAGTTGATACGCTAAGAACATGGAAACCACCTGTTAATGGGTATGATGTTGTTAATAAAAGAAGTGCCGACAGCTTATATTCTTCCCCCGCGTCAGTAGCTTTAAAAAGCGACAAAATACCCGCTATAGGCACTCTTTATAATGCGACTACAATTACATCTACATCCGACTGGGCAAATAACGGATTGTCCGGGATGTCAGCATCAGGGGGTAAATTAATAATAACAGGTTCAAACACTACCTCAACAGATTTTACTAAATCAGCTGACTTAACGAGTATAGGAACGACATGCTATGATAAATGGACAATAACCGCCACATTCACAGCACCAACGCCAAGCGCAACTACAGGAATTATTTGGTTTGGCATGCGGTCGAATAATACTACAGCGTCGGTATTTAATACGTCACCGTTCGGGATTGATATTTCAAATACCGGCACCCAGGGAACATTATATCTACGTGGAGGAACAGGGGGTGTTTTTCTTTACGCGACAAGTGCAACAAAGCTAACAATTGCGGCCGGAGATGTTATAAGGATTATTTGCAGCCGCTCTTTGTGGACATATACAGCGCGCATTATGGACATAACCAATCCGCAGGCAGACGTTAGTATAAGCTACACATCTACAGGGCCGCTTATTTCCAGTATGCAAAATGCTGGATTTTTCACGGTGTACACTCAAACAGCTACGCCGATAAGTATTAATTCGTTCAATGTTTATACAGGTGATAGAAAAAATCCTGATGTTGTTTTATTGGGCAACTCAAAAACAATGGGTAAAGCCGCAACTCAATATGGAACTTCTTTAGCTGGTTTATTAGGTATTCATTTTAGTGTTTTGAATTTAGGTGGCGGTGGCGATGGAACAGCAGAAGTATTGCGTTTGTTACCGTCTGCTTTAGCGGCTAATGGTAAAGTTTATATTTTGGACGGTATTGGGCGTAATGACATTGCAGCCGGTGTTTCGCTTACAACAACCGAGGCTAATATGGCCACGATTATAGCAGCAATACAAGCTACAGGTGCGCAAGTGATAGTTAACACTGGTACTTATGAGACAGCTGTTAATCAGGCACCTCTTGCAACCTATACAGTTTCAACGTGGCCGGGTTTGGCTCAAGATACATATACAGCCACATCTGCAAATTTAAGCAGTGTTTATGCTGATGGTATACATGAAACCGACGTTAGTTATTCTATTGTATATCGTATGGATGTTGCTGCAATTACAAATGCCGGCTCATTTGATTTGACGGCAGTTAATAACAGTATTTCGCAATTACAATCCTCATTATCCCCTATAACAAGCAGTCAAACAGCTAATACCTTTATGGCTGCACCTGATGGTAGTTCTGGTGTTCCATCATTCAGGGTGATTACCAAGGGAGATGCGCGTGTTTTATCTAAAACGGAGGGAACAGGAGGCGTTACAGACGCGAACGATGCAACTAATAATGTACCCGGTGTAGCGCCAACATTGCTGGCTGGTACTGCTACTAATATGATGGGTGGTAGTTCTTTTTATTATTTAGTAAACTATCACCACGCAGGGGTTACTGCAACAACAAACCACGTACAAATTGCATATCCGTATGGAAATAGTGGTGCGCTAATATGGTATAGAACGTATTTTTCATCCGCATTTTCAGCGTGGAAAGTACTGATTGATGCCTCTACTTTTAGCGGCGATGCAACTGTTAGTAATGCTGGTGTTGTGGCTCTAAAGGCGACAGGAACAGCAGGGACATACGGACAGGTAACAACAGATGCGCAGGGACGCGTTACAAGCGGAACAATAATAGCAGATTTAGCTCATGGCGGTACAGGGTCATCAAGCCAAAATTTTGTGGATATATCGACCAATCAAACTGGTATTGCGGGAAATAAAAGCTGGACAGGCGTACAAACAGTTACACAAAATGCACTTGCCACAACTACATCTGATGGATTGCTAATAAATAATACAACAGCAGCGGCAAATAATGCACAGCAAATAAGCCCAGCTTTACATTTTCAGGGAAATGGTTGGGGCACAACTGGCAGTGCAAGCCAAAGCGTTGACGGCAGAATATCATTATTACCAACACAAGGTACCAATCCGTCATCGCAATTGGTTTTTGAGTTTGCCAGAAATGGCGGTGCTTATAGTAACCAAGGTAATATAACAAGTACAGGAATAGTTACATTTGGTTCATTCAGGGCCAATGTCAGCGGTATTGCTACCACAGGTACCGACGGGGTAATGTTGAGCAATACTACAGCAGCCACGTCTGGCGTACCTGTGCAATATTCAACGAGATTAAATCAATCTGGTTCAGTTTGGAACACGACAGCTACAGCGGCGGCAAATCAATATAATTTTGCGCAAGAGGCAAGAGGTGTTTCAGGCACAACGCCGACAGCGTCATTGTTTTGGATGAGTTCATTGGTAACTAATACTACCCCGTCATTTACAGATAGGATGAGCCTCGATAATAGCGGTAATTTAAATTTATTAACAGGCACACTAAAAACGCCTACATTAACTCTTGTAAATATTGCATCTGGAACAGCAGGTACAGATAGTTTATTAGTCAAGAACGGAACTACGAACGCGGTAAATAAAGTTGCTGCAAGTTATTATGCAGGCCCTGATGTTGTAAACACTGCTACTGATGCCAACTATACAATTACAACTTCAGGGCAATTTGTAAAACTGCCGGTAATAACGGCTAACAGAACCGTATCAATACCTACAGCATCATCATATACAGGCCGTATAATACGCATTTGGAATCAAAATACATCCGGAACATTTAGCTGGTCATTTACGGGGGCAACTGTTAAAGATGCGGCAAATAACACTTTGACGACATTGGTTAATACGTCTGTGTATATGCTGGAATCTGATGGAACAAACTGGCTTAAACTTAACTAAAACATTATGATACTAAGACCGGAAGGATCACAGCAAATTACCACCACAGGCAGCACTCAAATTAATACAGGCGTGGGTAAGGTAGTAGTTGGCGTTGGAAGCTTACTTGCTAATGCAACGTTGCCATTTCCAACATCGCCAAGCGACAGGGACAACCTGCTAATATTTTTTAATGGCGGCGTAACACTATTAACACTTTCGGCGGTTAGTGGTATAATTGGCACATTGCCAACAACTGCCGCTACCGGAGCTTGTATGTGTTATGAATATGAAGCGGTAACTGCGAAGTGGTATAGGCTTTATTGAGGATGAATATTAAAAACTATAAATATCATGGGAACAATTTTAGAAGACAAAGAACATCAGGATAGCCATTTCTTATCGCTGTTTTTAAACGGCATAATTATGCTTGGTGCAGAAGCTATCGAACAGGCTATTGCTCATTTGATTGAGAAGAAAGCATCAATTCAGCCATTGGATACGCACCCGTGCCCACAGGGACAACATTGGAGTGATTCACTACAAAAATGTGTTGACGACATAGGATAATGGCAATATTAAATCTATTAGCTTTATTATTGTATACAGGATTTAACAACCTGTATATTTATGAACTTTTTTATGGCCCGTGGGAGTATCGGCTCACGAAAGGCTTTTTTTATTTATTTACATCAATTTTTGTTTTGTTTTTAATTGTCGGAGAGGGAACAGGATACCGCTCAAACAGGGAGTTTCAAACGAACTTAATATGTAAAATAACTTTGTTAGCGTGTTTTATAATTTTTGCTTTTACACAACTTGATATTTTTATGCCTAAACCTCGAATGTATTTTATATCACTTAATGGCAGTGTTTTTGTCACAAGTGTAATTATTCTCATTAGCGGTTTACGGCATGACTACTTCAAGGATTAAAACTCAAACAATGGCAGCACCTCATCAGGAATGGTGGACACCGATATTTAATTGGATAACCAGCAATACAATAGTTTTTGCTTCTTTCGCTTTAGCTTGGAAGGGAATTGATAAGGTTTTTAAATTCTATTCTGAAACCAGGATAAATGAATTGCGATCTATCGTGAAAGAGGAGCTGGCGAACCATACTAATCCACAGATTGAAAAACTGTCTACATCTATTGACGAATTGCGTGAAAGTATTTGGGCGTTAAAGACGAATAAATGATAGCCGAAGTAGCAGCACAAGCAACTGAATTAACGCAATGGGGCGTGCCAGGTGCAATAATATTAGGATTGGCCGGCTACATCCTGCTAATTGAAAAGCGCCATAGGGAAGAACGGGACCAATGGGCAAAAACTAACGAGCGCCAGGTTGATGAGCAAAACCGTAACCTAAAAGAAAATACCAGCGTACTTTCAGCATTAAAAACTTTACTTGAAAATAGAATAAGATGAAAACAGAATTACTTCTTATACAAATTGTGCTTTGGACTATCACGCTGGTTTCAGTGGGCATTGTTCGCGAGTTCTATGTATCCACAAAAACAAATGGCCTCCGGGCGCGGATGATAGGCTTGTTTGTTTGTAAGATTTGGATATACGGAGGGGCTGCCATCATCTTTCTTATTTGGCCACCGGCTGACGGTAGTGCCCTGTTTCGCATACTATTGCTTAACGCGCCAATGTTTATTGTGATGCTTTGGCTATGGGGATATGTAAGGACGCATCTAAAATGATTGATTAACTTTTATTAAATTTGATATTATGAAACAACTATTAACAGGCTCTTGGAAAACAACGGTAATTGGTATTGCTACGGCGCTATTTGCTTTCGTAGCTTTTGACCCTGAATTATTTTCGGCAATGCCATGGCTCATTGCTATTTCCAAGTTTGCCATGATTGGCGGTCTTGCTGGTATGGGTATAGTATCTAAAGACAAGGCTGTTACAGGTGGCACCGTTCCAAACCCAATTAACGATGCTTCTGTAGTTGCTACATCGGCAAAGGTTGATAAGGGGGTGTAAAAAAGGCATCCTTACACTCGCTGCTTGGATGCCTAACCTAAACCGTTATAAAGAGTTTTTAATTTGTATATTTTTCAACAATTACAGGCACGCACTTACTTGCTGTTTCAACCAACTGATACAGGTTATTGGCTAAAAATGTAGCGTCTTGTGAACCTTTCTGATAGGCTTCATGAAGCGCATCTGTGAATAATTGCTTTTCTGGGTCTGTTAAATTCAGTTTTTCCATATTGTTTGTTTTTAAATTGTTTACTAATTATTTACCAGGTAAGATATAAATGCTATCGCCGCGCTGCTTTGTCTCAACCATAAATGACCCGCCTAAAAATTCAGATTGAATTGCGTACACTAAAAATTGAGCATATAACTCTTTTTTTATTATTACTCGTTTGCCATTAAGTAACCTTGTTGCTAATAGCAATAGCCAGTGCTTTTTATAGTGTGTCATGGTTAAAAACCCTTACCCTCACAGTTTCTAAACTTGTTTTGCTCGGCTTCGCAATCGTAGCATTCATCAATCGAATCGTCTGTGCAATCACT
>Ga0207702_10000321_pt1 | contig 54950 bp, 55 predicted proteins | sample KBSCornC62_FD_184302 | JGI IMG/M metagenome (GOLD analysis project Ga0207702, IMG submission 184302) | Corn rhizosphere microbial communities from Kellogg Biological Station, Michigan, USA - KBS Corn C6-2 (SPAdes) (version 2) | ecosystem: Host-associated > Plants > Roots > Rhizosphere > Soil ...
ATTGATAACCTCGGCGCGTCCCACGCCGAGGTTGTCTCGTGTGTCCGCAGCGCGCCGCCCGATTCGCCACTTCGCCCGCGCGCATCGCCCGGCTGGCGCTGCTGACGGTCGCGATTGCCTTGCTGACCGCCTGCGCCAGCGCCCCCCGCCGCAGCGGCACCACCCCATCCGCCCTCGCCAGCGAACCCGCACGCGGCCCCAAGGGCGAGATCGCCGCCGCCAACGACGTGCTGTTCCGCGCCATGGCCCTGGTCGGCACGCCGTACCGCTGGGGCGGCAACAGCCCCGCCGGCGGCTTCGACTGCAGCGGCCTGGTCGACTACATCTACCGCAATGCCACCGGCCTCGAACTGCCGCGCACTTCCGGCGAAATGGCCGACATGGACGCGCGCAAGGTCAAGCGCATGACCCAGCTGGTCAGCGGCGACCTGGTGTTCTTCGACATCGGCGGCCGCATTAGCCACGTGGGCGTCTATGTAGGCAAGGGCCGCTTCGTGCACGCGCCGAACAGCGGGGGCACCGTGCGCATGGACGATATCGACGGGCCGTACTGGGCCGAGCACTTCGCGTTCGGGAGACGGGTGCTGGATTGATGCCCATCGCGTCCGGAACTGGCGCGAAGTGGACGTCCACCTCACGGATACGGGCCTAGCCTTGTGCGGACAGGCAAGCGCGATGCCGGCTGTACCGCCTGCCGACTGCCTGCACGATGTCGTCCCGGCGGCCACCCGCCGCTTCCCCACCGAGGATCGATCCATGAGCATCAGCAAGATTCTGTATACCGCCACGTCCACCGCCAAGGGCGGCCGCGAGGGCCATGTCCACAGCAGCGACGGCGTGCTGGACTTCGACCTGAAGGTACCGAAGGAACTGGGTGGCCCGGGCGGCCGCGGCAGCAACCCGGAGCAACTGTTCGCTGCCGGCTATGCGGCCTGCTTCGAGGGTGCGGTGCGCCATGTTGCGCGCGAGAAGAAGATCGCGCTGAAGGACGCCTCGGTGACCGCACACGTCGGTATCGGCCCGCGCGAGCCGACCGGCTTCGGCATCGCAGTGAAGCTGGAGGTGAGCCTGCCGGGCCTCGACCGCACCGTGGCGCAGGAACTCGTCGACACTGCCCATCGCGACATCTGCCCGTACTCGCACGCCACGCGCGGCAACGTGGACGTGCAGATCAGCCTGGTGTGATTCCAGATATGGAATGATGGGCTGTTGATCCGCTGGCCGGTGCTGCACTCGGTTCGTCGCGAGGCCGGACCCTCTCCCCGACCCTCTCCCGGAGGGAGAGGGGGCGAATGCAAAAACGGCGTCCGTTTGGACGCCGTTTTGCTTGAGCCGTATCCGCCGGTCAGTGCTCCGCACTGCCCGGAGGATGGGCGTGGCCGTGCTTCAGCTCTTCCTCGGTGGCGTCGCGCACTTCCTGGATCGCGACGTCAAAGGCCAGCGTCTTGCCGGCCATCGGGTGGTTGAGGTCCACGTCGATCGTGCTCATGCCGACCTTGTGCACGGTCACCGCGCGCTGGCCGCCTTCCTTCAGCGCCAGCACGGTGGTCATGCCGGGCTTGAGGTGTTTGGCGTGCTGGAAATATTTCTTCGGCACGCGCTGGATCTGGCCTTCCTGGCGCTCGCCGTAACCGTCGGCGGGGGCGATCGTCGCCTGGACGTCGTCGCCGGCGGCGTGGTCTTCCAGCGCCTTCTCCAGCCCCGGGATCAGCTGGCCGTGGCCGAGCAGGATCCACAGCGGCTCGCCGTTGTCGTGCGAGCTTTCCACCTTCGCACCGTCCACGCTGAGCGTGTAGTGCAGCGCGACGACTTTGTCCTTGCCAGCCTTCATTGCCTGTCTCTCGAATGGGTGCAAAACGGGGATTTTATCAGAGCCTGCTCATGATCTCCCCATGGCCATGGGGAGATCATGAGCAGGCTCTCAGGAGCCCGCCTTGCCGAAGCCCACGCCGCGTGCCTCCGGTCCCAGCCACACCAGCGCGGCGAGCACCACGGCCACCACTGCGATCCACAGCGACATCGCCCAGGCGAAATCGCCGCCGTGCCGGTGCGCCAGCCAGGCCTGCGCGGTGGCGGTGCCGGCGGCGAGCAGGTTGCCCAGCTGGTAGGCGAAGCCCGGCAGGGTGCCGCGCACCGCGTCGGGCGACAGCTCGTTGAGATGGGTGGGCACCACGCCCCAGGCGCCCTGAACCATCACCTGGATCAGGAAGGCGCCGAGGCCGAGCAGCAGCAGCGAGCCGCCATGCGTCCACAGCGGGATCACCGGGATCGCCAGCAGCGCGGCCACGATCATCGCGCGGCGGCGCCCCACCTTTTCCGACCAGGCGCCGAAGAACAGGCCTCCCGCCAGCGCGCCGAGGTTGAGCAGCGCCACCAGCAGGAAGGCCGTGCCCGAACCGGTGGGCAGGTGCAGGTTCACTTCCTCGAAGGTGTGGTACATGTCCTGCGAGCCGTGGCTGAAGGCGTTGAACGCGCACATCAGCACGATCATGTAGGCGAACAGCTTCCAGTGCCCGCGCATCGCCCCGCCCAGGCCCACCTTGCCGTGCGCATGCTGCCCCGCCTGCCATACCGGCGACTCCGGCACCTTGCGCCGGATGTACAGCACCAGCAACGCCGGCACCGCACCGACCACGAACAGGCCGCGCCAGCCGACCGCGTCGACCAGCAGCCAGTTCGCCAGCGCGGCGAGGAAGAAACCGCAGGGATAGCCGCTTTGCAGCAGGCCCGAAACCAGCCCGCGCGACTTCGCCGGGATCGACTCCATCGCCAGCGAGGCTCCGATGCCCCACTCGCCGCCCATCGCCACGCCGAACAGGAAGCGCAGCACCAGCAGCATGGTCAGCGAGGTGGAGAACGCCGTGGCCAGCTCGAATACCGAGAACAGCACCACGTCCAGCATCAGCACCGGCCGCCGCCCGTAGCGGTCCGCCAGCCGGCCGAAGACCAGCGCGCCCAGCGGCCGCGCCGCCAGGGTGAGGAACAAGCCGTAGGTCACCGCCTCGTTGTCGGTGTGGAACTCCTTCGCCACGCCCACGATCACGAAGGTCAGCAGGAAGTAGTCGAACGCATCCAGCGTCCAGCCTAGGAAGCTGGCCAGCACGGTGTGGCGCTGCTCGCGGTTCAGTTCGCGCAGGGACGACAGCAGCGACATGGCACAGCACTCCGCAGGCAATGGCGCAGGCAGGCTAGCACGGCATCATGCTTGCCTCTCACCACGACCTGCGGGCACCATCAACGCATGCATGATCGCGATGACGCCCCGCCGCCGCTCGATCGCGCCGCCCGCCACGCCATCGCGCAACGCTACCCCGGCCGCTTCCGGCGCGGCTATGCGCTAGGCAAGATGGCCGGTGATCCGGTCTACGCCGCCGCGGCCACGCAGCTCGCCGAAGCAGCGTCCCATCCCTTGCTCGACATCGGTTGCGGGATGGGGTTGCTCGGCCAGTACCTGCACGGGTGCGGCCTGCTGCACGGCTATCTCGGCATCGATCTCGACACCCGCCGCATCGCCGCCGGCCGCATTGCCGCGGCCATGCTGACGCGGGCGCCGCTGCGATTGCAGTGCGGCGATGCCACGCAACTGCCCGCTTTCCGCGGCCACGTGGCAATGCTGGACGTGCTGCATTACCTGCCCGCCGCGCAGCAGGCCGGGCTGTTGCGTGCCTCCGCAGCGCGATTGGCTCCGGACGGCGTGCTGCTGATCCGCAACGTGCTGCGCGAGGCGAACTGGCGCTTCCATGCCACCCGCGCCGAGGAATGGTTCCTGCGCGCCAGCCGCCAGTTGCGCATGGGCGCCCAGCATTACCCCGATGCGGACGAAGTCCTCGAGCCGTTGCGGTCGCTCGGCCTGTCCGTGGCGATCCGGCCGCTGCGCGGGCACACCCCTTTCAACAGCTATCTCGTCGTGGCATGCCGCCGGAGCTGAACCGCGGCGTCGGTCGCACCGGACAAGCACGCCGGCATCCGCTACAATCGGCGGGCGGCTTTCCAGCCGTTGGCGGCTTCGCCGCCCCCATCCCCCCAAGATCGCAACACGGTTCCGCATGAATGCTCCGGGTTGCACAGGAGTGTTTTCATGTCTTTCGAATCGCTGGGCCTTGCGCCCGCGTTGCTGCGTGCGCTTGCCGAACAGGGCTACGCCGACCCCACACCGGTGCAGGCCGGTTCCATCCCGCTGGTGCTGCAAGGCCACGACCTGCTCGCCGCCGCGCAGACCGGCACCGGCAAGACCGCCGCGTTCGCGCTGCCGCTGCTGCACAAGCTGTCCGGCGCCGGCCCGACCATGACGCGCCGCCCGCGCGCCCTGGTGCTCACCCCCACCCGTGAGCTGGCCGCGCAGATCCTCGACAACGTGCAGGTCTACGGCAAGCACCTGCGCGTCAGCGCCACCACCATCTTCGGCGGCGTGGGCATGGGCCCGCAGATCAACGCGCTGCGCCGCGGCGTGGACATCGTGATCGCCACGCCCGGCCGCCTGATCGACCACATGCAGCAGCGCACGGTGGATCTGTCCGGCGTGGAGACGCTGGTGCTGGACGAAGCCGACCGCATGCTCGACATGGGCTTCCTGCCGGCGCTCAAGCGCATCCTCGGCGCCGTGCCGAAGCAGCGCCAGACCCTGCTGTTCTCCGCCACCTTCGCGCCGGAGATCAAGGCACTGGCGATGCAGTTCATGCGCGAGCCGCGCGAGGTCTCGGTGACGCCGCCGAACACGGTGTCCGCCATGGTGAGCCACCACGTGCACCCGGTAGACGCCGAGCGCAAGCGCGAGTTGCTGCTGCACGTGCTGGCGCAGGACAGCCGTCGCCAGACCCTGGTGTTCGGCCGCACCAAGCACGGCGCCGACAAGCTGGTGAAGTACCTGGAGCAGGCCGGCCTGCGCGCCGCGGCGATCCACGGCAACAAGAGCCAGAACGCGCGCACCAAGGCGCTCGCCGACTTCAAGAGCGGCCGCGTCACCGTGTTGGTCGCCACCGACATCGCCGCGCGCGGCATCGACATCGACCAGTTGCCGATGGTGATCAACTTCGACCTGCCGATGGTGGCCGAGGACTACGTGCACCGCATCGGCCGCACCGGCCGCGCCGGCAGCGAAGGCATGGCGGTATCGCTGGTGAGCCACGACGAGTCGGGCCTGCTGCGCGACATCCGCAAGCTGCTCAAGGACGAGATCGCTATCGACGAGGTGGCCGGCTTCGAACCTTCCACGCCGCTGCGGCTGGACGCCGGCGCGCCGCGTCCGAAGCAGGGTCAGCGCCAGCCGCGCTCGCCGCAGCGCCCGCAGGGCGGACAGCCGCAACGCTCGCAAGGCTCGTCGCAGGCGCACCGCCCGCACGGACATGCCCAGAAGAGCAGCGGCGAACACGCCGCGGGCAACCGCAAGCGTCATCGCCGCCCGCGCCCCGCCGCAAAGGCCTGAGCAACGCTTGTGCCTGTAGGAGCGCACCCTGTGCGCGATGGCCTTGCGCTTCAATCGGAGCAAAGGCATTCGCGCACAGGGTGCGCTCCTACGGCGCCTCCGGACGGACCCGGGCAGTAAGCACGTGGTCTTCCCACACACCGGCGATCTGCAGGTAGCGTTTCGCGTAGCCCTCGCGCTCGAAGCCCAGCCGCGCCAGCAGCCGCGCGCTGCGCTCGTTGCGCGGCAGATGGTTCGCCATCACCCGATGCAGACCCAGTCCGCCGAAGGCCCAGTCCAGGCCCGCCTGCAGGGCCTCGCGCATCAACCCCTGCCCTTGCGCGCGCGCCGCCACGCCGTAGCCGAGATGGCAGGCCTGGAACGCACCGCGCACCACGTTGGCCAGAGTGAAGGTGGCGAGGATTTCCGTCTCGTCGCGGTCGAACACCAGCAACGGATAACCGCGGTCCAGCCGCGCGCGCTCGCGGCCCTCGGCGATGGCCTGCACGCAATGCGCCAGCGCGTAGAACGTCTCCTCGCGCAACGGTTCCCACGGTGCCAGATGCGCGCGGTTCGCCACGCGGTAACGCAGCAGTTCCGGCGCGTCCGCCTCTTCCGCCAGCCGGATGCAAGTGCGCGCGGTGCGCAGCTGCGGCAAGGGATCCACGGCATGTTCCCGGTCGCTGGGCCTGGCGACGGCCACGTCAGCGCTCCTGGTCGGTGGGCCGCATCAATACTTCGTTGATGTTGACGTGCGGCGGCCGGCTCACGCAGAAGGCGATCACCTCGGCCACGTCCTGGCTCTGCAGCTGGCGCATGCCGTCGGCCCAGGCGTTGAGCGCGTCCTTGGTGGCGGCATGGCCGATGTGCTCGCGCAACTCGGTCTCGACCACCCCCGGCTCGATCACGCTGACGCGGATGTTGTCCTTGTACACCTCGCGGCGCAGCGCCTCGGAGAACGCCACCACGCCGAACTTGGTGGCCGAGTAGGCCGCCGCGTTCGGGTTGGCCACGCGCCCGGCGGTGGAGGAGACGTTGACGATGTGGCCGTCGCGTCGCGTGCGCATGCCGGCCAGCGCGGCCTGCGTGGCGGCGATCAGGCCGAGCACGTTGAGCTCCAGCATGCGTCGCCAGCGGCCGAGGTCGGCCTCGGCGACTGGCTCCAGGTACATCACGCCGGCGTTGTTGACGAGGATATCGAGGCGGCCGTAATGCGTTTCGGTTTCCCGCACGATGCGCTGCGCGGCGGCCTCGTCGGCGAGGTCGGCCACCAGCACCAGCGGCTCGGCGCCGAGCACCGCCAGTTGCTGCGCGAGCGCGTCCAGGCGCTCGCGCCGGCGCGCGGCGATCGCCACCCGGGCGCCGTGCCGCGCCAGTTCCAGCGCGGTGGCCTCGCCGATGCCGGAGGAGGCGCCGGTCACCAGCGCGATGCGGTCTTTCAGGCGGTCGTGCATGTTCGTCTCCGGAGTTTTGGAATCCATGATCCGCAAGCCCTGCGCGCGCCGATGGCCGTGCGTGCAGACTGTTACAATGCCACCATTCTCCCGCATGCCGCCAGGCATGCCACCTCGAGGTTCCCCCATGTCCGCCCCGTCTCCCGATTCCGCCCCGGCTGCCGCCGGCTTCGGCGCGCTTGCGCTTTCGCCGGAGCTGCTGCGCGCGCTCACCGACGTGGGTTACGAGTCGCCCTCGCCGATCCAGGCCGCGACGATTCCGCCGCTGCTGGAAGGTCGCGACGTGCTCGGCCAGGCGCAGACCGGCACCGGCAAGACCGCCGCGTTCGCGCTGCCGATCCTGTCGCGCATCAGTCCGCGCGCCGGCAAGCCGCAGGCGCTGGTGCTGGCGCCCACGCGCGAACTGGCGATCCAGGTGGCCGAGGCATTCCAGCGCTACGCCGCGCACATCCCCGGTTTCCAGGTGCTGCCGATCTACGGCGGCCAGAGCTACGGCCCGCAGCTGCATTCGCTGAAGCGCGGCGTGCACGTCGTGGTCGGTACGCCGGGCCGGGTGATCGACCATCTGGACAAGGGCACGCTGGATCTGTCCGAGCTGAAATATCTGGTGCTCGACGAAGCCGACGAGATGCTGCGCATGGGCTTCATCGACGACGTCGAGAAGGTGCTGCAGGCGACTCCGCCGCAGCGCCAGGTTGCGCTGTTCTCGGCCACCATGCCGGCGCCGATCCGCAAGATCGCGCAGCGGCATCTGAAGGACCCGGTCGAAATCACCATCAAGTCCTCCACCAGCACCACGCCGAACATCCGCCAGCGCTACTGGTTCGTCAGCGGCATGCACAAGCTCGATGCATTGACCCGCATCCTCGAGGCCGAGCCGTTCGACGCGATGATCATCTTCGCGCGCACCAAGCAGGCCACCGAGGAGCTCGCCGGCAAGCTGCAGGCGCGCGGGCTGGCCGCCGCCGCGATCAACGGCGACATCGCGCAGCCGCAGCGCGAACGCGTCATCCAGCAGCTGAAGGACGGCAAACTCGACATCCTGGTCGCCACCGACGTGGCCGCGCGCGGCCTCGACGTGGAGCGGATCAGCCACGTGTTCAATTACGACATCCCGTACGACACCGAAAGCTACGTGCACCGGATCGGCCGCACCGGCCGCGCCGGACGCAGCGGCGAGGCGATCCTGTTCGTCAGCCCGCGCGAGCGCGGCATGCTGGGCGCGATCGAGCGCGCCACTCGCCAGCCGATCGAGCAGATGCAGCTGCCGTCGGTCGACGTGGTCAACGACGTGCGCATCGGCAAGTTCAAGCAGCGCATCAGCGACATGCTGGCACAGGGCGACCTCGGCCAGTTCCAGAAGCTGATCGAGCAGTACGAGCAGGAGCACAACGTGCCGGCGATCGAAATCGCCGCCGCGCTGGCGCGTATCGCGCAGGGCGACCAGCCGCTGCTGCTGGCGCCGCCGCCGAAGCGCGAGAAATACGAGCCCGCCTCGCGCGAGCGCAGCGATCGCGCACCCCGCGAACGCGCCGGCAACGAGCGGCGCCCGTCGTTCGAGCGCGAAGCGGGCGCCGGCCGCCCGCAGCGCGAGCACAAGCCGCGCGAGCACGGGCGCCCTGCGCACGAGCAGGCCCCATCGCGCGAGTTCGGCCATCGGCCGGCACGCGCGCATGCCACCGAGGAAGGCAAGCGCACGTATCGCATCGAGGTCGGCCACGAGCACGGCGTGAAGCCGGGCAACATCGTCGGCGCGATCGCCAACGAAGCCGGCCTGGAAAGCCAGTTCATCGGCCGCCTCAGCATCCGCGACCACTACAGCCTGATCGACCTGCCCGACGGCATGCCGAAGGAAGTGTTCGAGCACCTGAAGAAGGTGTGGGTGGTGCAGCAGCAACTGCGCATCCACGAATGGGACGGCAAGGACACCGATGCCGGCAGCAGTGCGCCATCGCGCAAGCCGGGCGGCCCCAGGAAACCCGGCGGGTTCAAGCCGGGCGGCTTCAAGTCCGGCGATGGCAAGCCACGCCACGGCGGCGGCAAGCCACCCCACCGCAAGTAAGCCGCAGGCGCGTCGCCCGATTGTTTCGATCGGGCAACGCAACGTTTCCGGTCGGCGCCGCTGGAAAATCCGCAGGCGCCCATACTTCGCAGGCCATCCCCGCCAGCGAACGACGCCATGACCACCCTGCCCAGCCTGTACATCTCGCACGGCTCGCCGATGACCGCGCTGCAGCCCGGTCTCACCGGCGAACGGCTGGCCGAACTGGCGGCCGCGCTGCCGCGACCCAAGGCGATCGTGATGGCCAGCGCGCACTGGCTGTCGCGCCGGGTCCAGGTCGGCAGTTCGGCCACCCCGGAAACCATCCACGACTTCGGCGGTTTTCCGGCCCCGCTGTACCAGTTGCAGTACCCCGCACCCGGCGCGCCCGCACTGGCCGGGCGCGTCATGCAGTTGCTGGAGCATGCCGGCCTGTCGCCCATCGCCAATCCCGAACGCGGGCTGGACCACGGCACCTGGGTGCCGCTGCGCCTGCTCTATCCGGCGGCGGACATCCCGGTGGTGCCGGTGTCGATCCAGCCTGAACTCGGCCCCGCCCATCAGTACGCGCTGGGCCGTGCGCTGGCGCCGCTGCGCGAGGAAGGCGTGCTGGTGATCGGCTCGGGCAGCATCACCCACAACCTGCACGACTTCCGCGCCGGCTACGGCGCCGAGCGCGAGGCGCCCTACGTACGCCCGTTCATCGGCTGGATCGAGCAGAAGCTGGCCGCAGGCGACGTGAGCGCCCTGCTCGACTACCGCCGCCAGGCGCCGTTCGCCCAGCGCGCCCACCCCACCGACGAGCACCTGCTGCCGCTGTTCGTGGCCTTGGGTGCAGCCGGCGACAGTGCGCAGGTACGACGCATCGACGCCGGCATCGACCTCGGTTTCCTCGCCATGGACATCTACCGCTTCGACGACGCGCAGCCCGGTTGACCCGAAGCAACGCGCATGCCAAGTTGCGCGCGGCGGCACGATGCCGCCCTCAAGGGGAGCACGCGATGTCGGGAACCAGGCTGGGCGGCATGCTCGGCTGCATGATCGTGGTCGGCGCCTTTCTGGTGTGGCACTACGGCCGCAACGCCACCATGCCCACGCTGGCCGAGGAGGCCCGGCTCGCACCGCCGACGACGGCCACCGCCGTGAGCTTCAAGCCGGGCGCCTGGGCCTGCACCGGTGAGGAATTCAAGCTGCAGGTATCCGGCCGCCACAGCTATTACGCCAATCCCGTGGTGACGAAGATCGTCGGCGGTCCGCCCGAGTTCTGCCGCGAGATCGACAGCAGCCGCGCCTACGCGCTGCCGCCGCCGGCCGCGACCGGCACGGATGCCGACGACCCGTGCCCGAACCGCAGCTGCGTGGCCTTCGTCGCGCGCGTGACGGTGGACGGCCGCGAATACGACTGGACGCTGTACGCGCCGAACAGCTTCATCGCCGCCGCGCACTGATCGCCGCGCAGCCGGCTGGATGCGGCCAGCCACGCGGCGACGTTTCAGCAACCCTCACTTCACGATGACGGTGCCGGTCATGAACGGATGCACCGTGCAGTAGTAGGTGTAGGTGCCCGGCTTGCTGAACGTGGTGGCATAGCGGTCGTCGGTGTCCAGCGCCTTCGACGGCGCGAACTGGCCGTTCGCGCTGACCACGGTGTGCGGCTCCTCGTCGCGGTTGATCCACGTCACCTTCGCGCCCACCGGCACGGTGAGCGTCTTCGGCATGAACATGAAGTTGTGGATCTCGATCTGGTCCGGCTTCGCCGCGGCTGCGTGGTTGCTCGTGGCGGCGGCAGCCGTCGCCGCCCACCCACCCAGGGCCAGCAGCAGGCATGTCGTGCAGGTCAGGCGGCTCATGCCATCGCCTCCTCGGTGACGGCCAGCGCATCCTTGCCCTGCACATGGCGCACGCTGCGGACGCCAAGGTAGCTGCGCAGCCGGTCGGGCGTCACGCTCTTCAGCGGCCCCGGCGCCGGCCCCGCGCCGGGCGCGGGCTGCGGGTAGGCGGTGGAGCGGGCGGTGTGGAACGTGATGTTGCCCTCCACCTTCTGCTGGATCTGGTGGATGTGGCCGTTGAGCACGCTGACCGAACCGAAGCGGCGCAGGTACGTCATCGCCTCCGCGCTGTCGTCGGTGCCCCAGCCCCATTGGGGGTACAGCGACCACATCGGCATGTGCGCGAACACCAGCACCGGCGTCTCGGCGGAGAGCGGCGCGAGATCCTTCTTCAGCCAGGTGAGCTGCTCCGCGCCCAGGTAGCCCAGGCCACCGGCCTTGAGGCTGAGCACGTTGACCAGTCCCACGAAATGTACGCCGCGGTGGTCGAAGCTGTACCAGCCGCCCCCGTGCTGGCGCTCGCCGAAACGGCGGAAGAACTCCGCACCGTTGTCGCCGATCACGTCGTGCTCGCCCGGCACGCAGAACACCTTGCCCTTGCCGGCGCGCGACTCCTGCATCAGCCCCTGCACGGCAGCGAACTGGTCCGGCCGCGACAGGTGGGTGAGGTCGCCGGTGTGCAGCAGGAAATCCGGGCGCACCGGCAGCGCGTCGACCTGGGCCAGCGCGGCGCGGAACGTGGCGGCCGGGTCCGGGTTCGGCGCGAGGTGGAAGCCGATGTGCGAGTCGCTGACCTGGGCGAAGCTGAAGGTGGCGTCCTTCGCCTCCGCGCCCGCCTCGGCGCCCAGCGCGCGCGCATGCAGCACGCCGCCCTTCATCATCAGCAGCGTGCCGGCGCCGGCCCAGGCCATGCACTTCAGGAATTCGCGGCGATCCGGGCTCTCGTTGTCATGCGGACCTGACATGTTCGTTTGCTCCAAGGCGGGTGCGGAAGGCACCCTTCGCCATGCATTACCGGGCGGCCCAATGGCCTATTCCGGTTTTTTCGCGTCGGGAATAAAGTCGCCGCCAGCGCGGTAATCCCTCCTATGCCCATCGAAGCATCCGCCGCCTCCCCGCCCCCGCAGCCCGCCATCGGCGCGCGCTTCGAAGCCCAGGTATTGCCGTGGCTGGACGCGGCGTGGAACCTCGCACGCTGGCTGGCCCGCGACGATGCCGACGCGCAGGACGTGGTGCAGGAGGCGATGCTGCGCGCGCTGCGCTATTTCGACAGCTTCCACGGCGGCGATGCGCGCGTGTGGCTGCTGGCGATCGTGCGCAACACCTTCTTCACCCTGCGCAGCAAGACCCTGCCTGAGCACCTCTCCGAGCCGCTGGACGAGGACACCCATCCGCTCGTCGACGAACAGGCCACGCCGGAGGCGCTGACCCTGCTCGCGGTGGACGTGGGTTCGCTGCGCGCCGCGCTGGAACGGTTGCCGCCGCCATGGCGCGAAGCGATCGTGCTGCGCGAACTGGAGGAGTGTTCCTACAAGGAGATCGCCGCGATCACCGGCCAGAAGATCGGCACCGTGATGTCGCGGCTCGCCCGCGCCCGCGAGCGGCTGAAACTCGAACTGACCCACCGATCCGGGGAGGCGCGCCGCCATGATCTGCGCTGACGCCCGACTGCTGTTGCACGCCTATATCGACGACGAACTCGACGTCGCGCAGAGCGCGGCGATGGCCAGCCATGTCCGCGACTGCGCCGCCTGCGCCACCCGCGTGCGCGAACACGAGCGGCTGCGCCGGGCGCTGGCGCAGCCGGAGCTGTACCGGCGCGCGCCGGACGCGCTGCGCGAACGCTGGACGCCGCGGCACGAGGTTGCCGCGCCCGCGCCTTCGCAGCCCCGGCGCCGCGCACCGCTCGCCTGGGCCGCGGCGGCCGGTTTTGCCGGCGCGCTGCTGCTGGCCGCGCCGCTGTACTACGCCATGCAGCCACGCGGCGCGGCCGGCGATGCCCTGGTCGACGACGCGGTATCCAGCCATCTGCGCGCGCTGCAGCCACAACACCTGATGGACGTGGTATCCACCGACCAGCACACGGTGAAGCCATGGTTCGACGGCAAGCTGGATTTCTCGCCGCGGGTGGTGGACCTCGCCGGCGCGGGCTTTCCGCTGGTGGGCGGCCGCCTCGACGCGCTCGGCGGCCGCAGCGTCGCGGCGCTGGTCTACCGCCGCCAGCGGCATATCATCAGCGTGTACGAATGGCCCGCCGCCACCGCGCTTGCCAACGCCGCCCAGCGCGAATCGCGGCAGCACGGCTACACCGTGCTGCGCTGGACCGAGGACGGCATGCACTATGTCGCGGTTTCCGACGTCGATCCCGCCGCGCTGCGCGCATTCGCAGAGGACCTGCGCGGCGGCAATGCCACCAGCGATGCGCGTTGACTGATCCCATCCCCACCGAAAGGACGACCGCAATGAAAAATCGATACATGCGTCTCATGACGGCGAGCGCGCTCGCGGCGTCGGTGTTGCTGGCCGTGCCGGCATTCGCCGCGCTGAACCAGGGCGCCAAGGCGCCGGGCTTCACCGCCGAGGCCAGCCTGGCCGGCAAGGATTTCAGCTTCTCGCTGCAGGACGCGCTCAAGACGGGCCCGGTCGTGGTGTATTTCTACCCGGCGGCCTACACCGGCGGCTGCGACATCGAGGCGCACACCTTCGCCACACAAAAGGCCAAGTTCGACGCCGCCGGCGCGACCATCATCGGCGTCTCGGCCGACAGCATCCGGCGCCTCAACACGTTCTCGTCCGACCCGAACTACTGCGCCGGCAAGTTCCCGGTCGCCTCCGATGCCGATGGCAGGATCGCCGCTTCCTACGGCCTCAAGCTGCAGCCGGCGGAACCCGGCGCAACCGACGTGCGCGGCCAGGCCATCGACCACGGCTTCATTCCGCGCACCACTTTCGTGATCGGGCGCGACGGCAAGATCGTCGCGGCGTTTTCCTCGGAAGCCGACCACTTGCATCCGCAGGACCACGTCACGAAATCGCTGGCCATCGTGCAGCGCCTGCAGAAGGGCGCCGCGCCCTGATCGTCGCGTTGTCGACTAGGAGCTTGGGCGGTAGAAACATTCGAGGCGAAAAGTTCGCCGTGCGAGGGCAGGTTTTCGACGATTCGCCGGCCCATAGTGGTTCTATGGGCCAAGAATCGGCGGAAAGATGCACCGCACGACGGGCTTTGCAGCCCGGATGATTTCTGCCGCCCAAGCTCCTAGGCAGCGCCCGCTCCGCCGACGCCGATCCAGTCCTCCGGCGTCAGTGGCGCCAAGCCATGGGCGATGCGTCCCTTGTCGCACTGCAGGCTGTGCCGCCCGAACTCCCAGGACGGCTCCACCTCGCGGCACACCGAGGGCTTGATCGGGTGGATGCCGCAATGCGCGGCCTTGCCGATCTCGCCGACCAGCGCCACGCAGCGCATCGGCGGCGAATGCGTGCCGCGCATCACCACGCGGTGCGGGTCGAGCTTCTCGGTGAGTTCGACGGGCACCGTGCCGCCCAGCGAGGGATCGGTTTCGGACCAGTGGAAGGCGATGCGGAAATGGGCGCAGCAGGCGCCGCAACTCAGGCAGGGATGGCTCATGCAGGCCGGCGAAAACGCACCCCGAGGCGCGCAGGAGGCGGATTCTAGAGCCAGCCGCACGCCGGCGGAAGGTGGCGACGCAGGAGCGCACCCTGTGCGCGATGGCTCAAGCCCCTGATCGAAGCCAAAAGCGTTCGCGCACGGGGTGCGCTCCTGCGGGGAACCGTCACGGCTCGCCCGCGAACGTGTTGCAGCTGTTGATGTCGCCGCTGGCCATGCCGGTCTTGAACCACTTCACCCGTTGCGCCGAGGTGCCATGGGTGAAGGTGTCGGGCATCACGCTGCCCCGGGTCTCCCTCTGCAAGGTGTCGTCGCCCACCGCGCTGGCCGCGTTGAGCGCAGACTCCACGTCGCCGGGCTTCAGCCAGTCAAGGCGCTGCTGCGTACGGTTGGCCCACACGCCGGCGAAGCAGTCGGCCTGCAGCTCCTGCCGCACGGACAGGCCATCAGCCCCGTCCATCGGATAGCCCTGCTGCTGGAGTTGCCGCACCTTGTCGAAGACGCCGAGCAGGTTCTGCACGTGATGGCCGACTTCGTGCGCGATCACGTAGGCGCGCGCGAAATCGCCGGAAGCGTGGAACCGGTCCTGCAGCTCCTGGAAGAAGCCGAGATCGAGGTAGACCTTGCGGTCGCCCGGGCAATAGAACGGCCCCACCGCGGTGGAGGCGGCGCCGCACGCGGTCGCCACCTGGCCCTGGAACAGGTGCAGCCTGGGGTCGACATAGGTCTTGCCCATCGAAGCGAAGTAGTCGCCCCAGGTTTTCTCGGTCGACCCCATGATGTGGCAGGCGAAGGAGATCTGTTCATTGGCCGGATTCCGGCAATTCACGGCCTGCGCCGGCTGCGTCTGCCCGCTGGTCTGCTGCGCGACGCCACCGTCGCCGCCCAGGAAGGGGGTGATGAGGTCGCGCTTGAAGACCAGGCTCAGCACCACGAGGATCAGCAAGCCGCCCAGGCCGAGGTGGACTCCGCCCGGCCGAAAACCGCCGCCACCGCCACCGTCGCTGCCTTCCTCGACGTTGTCGCTGTTCTCGCCCTTCTGCCAGTCCATGTCCGCGCTCCAGTGCCGGTGCCTGTGGCGACGATAGCGCCTCGCCCGCCGCCGCCGCTACAGTGGCGCCTCCCTCCGGACGAGATGCGCCATGCTCCAGCAACTGCCTGCCCTGGTCACCCTGCTCACGGTGCTGCTGATGTTCGGTACCGCCACCGCGGTGGGACTCGCGCGTGGGAAATACGGCATCAAGGCACCGGCCACCAGCGGCCATCCCGCGTTCGAGCGCGCGTTCCGGGTGCAGATGAACACGCTGGAAGCCACGCTGATGTTCCTGCCGCTGCTGTGGCTGGCCGCGCATTACGGCCTGGGCAGCTGGGCCGGCCTCGCCGGGCTGGTGTGGGTGGCCGGGCGCGTGTGGTACGCCGCGGCCTATCTCAAGGAAGCCAGCAAGCGCGAAGGCGGTTTCGTGCTGGGGTCGCTGGCCTTGCTCGTGGTGCTGGTGCTGGCCGCCTTCGGCGTGGGCCGTGCGCTGCTGATGGGTTAATCCGCGGCGGACACGACCCGCAGCCGTTCGATGCGCGCGCCATCCATCGCCACCACCTCGAACTGCAGGCCCTCGCTGGCGAAGCGGTCGCCCGCCACGGGCAACCGCCCCAGCTGCTGCAGCACGTAGCCGGCCAGGCTGGCGAAGCCGTCGTCGCTGCTCAGGCGGTGGCCCAGCAGGTGTTCCACCCGGCGCAGGTCGAGGCTGGCATCCAGCAGCCACGCGCCGTCGCTCTCCTGCACCGCGGCGGGGTCGCCGCTGTGCTCGTCGGGAAATTCGCCGGCGATCACCTCCAGCACGTCGGCCGGGGTGACCAGGCCCAGCACGCTGCCGTACTCGTCCACCACCAGCGCCACCTGCAGCGGCGAGCGGCGGAACTCCTCGATCAGGCGCAGCACGCTGAGCGATTCCAGCACGCTCATCGGCTTGCGCACGACGCCGTCGGTATCGATGCGGCCGTGTTCGAGCAGGCTGGCCAGCAGGTCGCGCGAAGTGGCCACGCCGATCAGCTGGTCGAGGTCGTCGCCGGCTACCGGCAACCAGTGGTGGCTGGAGGCGGTGACTTCGGCGCGCAGCTTTTCCGCGTCCTCGCGCGGGTCGATCCAGCTGATCTCCGGGCGCGGGGTCATGATCGAGCGCACCGGCCGGTGCGCGAGGTCCAGCACGCCCTGCACCATCACCAGTTCGTCCTTGCCGAACATCGCACCGCCGCTCTCGGCGGCCGCGTCGGCGGCCATGGGCGCGTCCTCCTCGTCCTCGCCGCCGGCGCCGAGCAGGCGCAGCACCGCCTGCGCGGTGCGGTCGCGCAGCGTGCGCGAACTGCTGAACAGGCTGCGCCGGCGATTGCGGCGCATGGTCTGGTTGAACGCCTCGATCATGATCGAGAAGCCGATCGCCGCGTACAGGTAGCCCTTCGGGATGTGGAAACCGAAGCCCTCGGCGACCAGGCTGAAGCCGATCATCAGCAGGAACGACAGGCACAGGATCACCACCGTTGGCCGCGCGTTGATGAAGTCGGTGAGCGGCTTGCTGGCGCTGATCATCAGGATCATCGCGATCACCACCGCGATCATCATGATCGCGAGGTGGTCGACCATGCCCACCGCGGTGATCACCGAATCCAGCGAGAACACCAGGTCGAGCACCACGATCTGCGCCACCACCAGCCAGAAGCGCCCCCGGGCCCGGGCGGGCTCGCCGTGCTCGTCGCCGGCCTCCAGCCGCTCGTGCAGTTCCAGCGTGGCCTTGAACAGCAGGAAGGCGCCGCCCAGCAGCAGGATGATGTCGCGCCACGACAGCGCGAAGCCGTGCCAGCTGAGGATCGGCGCGGTCAGCCGCACCAGCCAGGACATCGCCGCCAGCAGCAGCAGGCGCATCAGCAGCGCGAGGCCGAGGCCCATCAGCCGGCCGCGGTCGCGCTGTTGCGTGGGCAGCTTGTCGGCGAGGATCGCGACGAAGACGAGGTTGTCGATGCCGAGCACGATCTCCAGCACCACCAGGGTGAGGAGACCGGCCCAGGCGGAAGGGTCGGCGAGCCAGTCGAGGGCGAACATGGGTTGGGCGCGCGGCGCCGTCATCCTCCTGGAAAGGGCCGACCACTATACAAGCTGCGTCGCCGCGCCTCCGGGCCGGCGGGGGCGCCCGCGATCAGGCCAGTTCGGCAGGCGCCGCCGCGCTCACCACCCACAGCCGGTACGGCACGGCCATCGGTTCGTTCGCATGGCGCTCGGCCAGCATCGCCATCAGCTCCACGTCCAGCCGCTGCACGCGCGCCTCGTCGCTCAGCGCCGCCACGGCCGGGCTGGCGCGCACGCACTTGCGCCACGCCGCGTGGCTGCAGGACGCCTCGATATCCAGCGACCAGGTGCGCAGGTCGGCGAAACCCGCCTCGGCCACCTCCTTCAGCCACAGCGGGTGCAGGCCGCTGCCGCTGTGCGCCGTCCAGCCCGGGTTGCAGGCCAGGATCAGCCGCTCGCTGTCCTGCACCACGTTGCCGGCCAGCGGCAGCCATTCGTATTGCGCGATCAGCAGGCGTCCGCTCGGGCGCAGCCAGCCGCGCGCCAGCGCAAGCGTGCGCGGCCGCTCGCAGGCCTGCCAGCATTGCCCGGCGGTGATGGCATCGAACGAGGCGGCCGGGAACTCCGCGTTCTCCACCCGTGCCCGCCACTGCCTCATCGTCACCCCGGCGAGCCGGTCGAGCTCGGCGGCGTGGGCCAGCAGGGGGGCGGAATGGTCGATGCCGGTGAGCGCGCAGCCGCGCGCCGCGAGCCCGCGTGCGAGGTTGCTGCCGCCGCAGTGCAGGTCCAGCACGTCGCCGCCCGGCGGCACGCTGCCGTCGGCGAGCACGTGCTCGAACAGGACCTCGGGAAACTCGATGACCGGTCGCAGACGCTCGGTCGCGCTGCGCACGAAATCCTCGCCCACTGTCCCTCCCTTGCAGCGCAAGCCGCGCCTGATCGCCCGCCGGACAGCCGCCACCCCGGTGCGGACCAGAGCGTAGCACCGCCCCAGCCGTGCCGTATGGCGTATTGCGCCGGTTCGCGCGCAGCGGCCAAGATGCGACATCGGGATGCGGCGCCGCGCGCCCCGGCGATTTCGTCCATCAGGCGCATTGGGTTCCACGTCCGATGGATGCACCGCGCCACAGCCTGCCACCTGCCCTGCCACCGGCCTTTGCCGCGCCCCCCTTGCCCGGACTGCCCGGCATCGGCGGTGCGCTGGGCCTGATCGCGCTGTACTTCGCGATGCAAGTGGTGACGGGCTTCGTGACGGCGCTGCTGCTGGGCTTCGGCTATCGCCTCGTGCACGGTGGCGCCACGCCGGTCGACCTGCGCGCGCTGGTCACCCGCCCGGACATCAGCAGCGTGGTGGTGATCGTCACCCTGTGCGGCGCCGCGCTGGTCACGTTGTGGGCGGCGCGCGCGCGCTGGCCGCGCCTGTGGACGCAGGCGCAACCGCCCGGCTTCGGCTTCGCCACGCCCGCGGCGGCGTATTGCATCGCCGCGGTGCTGCTGGGGCTGGTGGTGCCGCTGATCGGCGGCAAGCTCACCGAGCTGCTGGCGCACGGCCATGCCGTGCCGCAGGACGTGAAGCAGCTGGGCGGCGGCGCCAGCGCGGGGTTCCGCATCGTGCTCACCCTGGCGGTGGTGAGCATTGGCCCGCTGGTGGAGGAACTGCTGTTCCGTGGCGTGCTGCTGTCCGCCCTGCTGCGTCGCCTGCGCACCGCCTGGGCGGTGCTGGCCAGCGCCGCGCTGTTCGCGCTGGTGCACCTGCCCGACCTGCACTGGCTGTGGTACGCGCTGCCCAATCTCGCGCTGCTGGGCGTGGTGCTGGCGTGGCTGCGGCTGCGCTCGGGCTCGCTGTGGCCGTCGGTGATCGCCCACGCCAGCAACAACCTGCTGGCGATGCTGGCGCTGTTCGTGTCGCTGGCCCATCCGGGATGATCCAGCGCTTGTGAAAAATTCCGCATCCCGTGGAATTTTCCAGTCGCGAGTCCGGCGCATGTCCGTACTCGCTCCCGCAAATCCGGCACTGGAGTAGCAGATTCGCGACCGGCCATCCGTGGCCGGGCTGAGAGGTTGAAAAGCTCACAACCTCTCAATCGGGGGCGCCGGCCTCGCGCAGGAGTCGCGCCGTCTCGAACAGGGGCAGGCCCATCACGCCGGAATAGCTGCCTTCCAGATGTTCGACCAGGGCCGCGCCGCGACCCTGGATCGCATACGCACCGGCCTTGCCGAAGGATTCGCCAGTGGCGACGTAGGCGGCGATGGCGGCCTCGTCGAGTACCGCGAAACGCACTCGCGACACGCTGCAGGCGCTGCGTTCGCCGCGCACGTCGACCAGCCACACGGCCGAGACCACCGCATGCGTGCGGCCGGACAGGCGGCGCAACATCGCGGCCGCATCGCGCGCGTCGCATGGCTTGCCGAACACCTCGTCGTCAAGCACCACTTCGGTATCCGCGCCCAGCACCGCGGCACCGGCAGTGCCGTCCAGCGCGGCGAGCCCTGCGCGCGCCTTGTCGCGGGCGACCCGGCCCACGTACTCGCGCGGCGATTCCTGCGCGGCGCGCCGCTCGGGCACGTCCACGTCGACCACGCGGAACGCCACGCCGAGCTGGGTCAACAGCTCGCGCCGGCGCGGCGACTGCGAGGCGAGATACAACATCCGGCGTCCTTCAGAGCGTGAGCGCGTATTCGCGGAACTGCGTGTCGCGCTGCCAGCCCAGCGACTCGTACAGCGCCTGCGCGGCCAGGTTGTCGTGCGCGGTGGAGAGCGAGAGGCTGGCCGCGCCCAGGTTCCGCGCCTGCGTGGCGGCGGCTTCCAGCAAGGCCTTCGCCACACCCTGCCGCCGCGCCGTGGCGGCCACGAACAAGTCGTTGAGCAGCCATGTGCGCACCATGCGCACCGAGGAGAACAGCGGATAGAGCTGGGTGAAGCCCAGCGCCGCGCCGTGCGCGTCGCGTGCCAGCAGGATCATCGACTCGCCGAGGCGCAGGCGGGCGGTGAGGAACTCGCGCGCCCCCGCCTCGTCGGACGGCTTGCCGTAGAACCGGCGGTAGCCGTCGAACAGCGGCACCAGCGCATCGAGGTCATGGAAGGTGGCGCGGCGTATCTCGAACGGCATGGGCTTTCCCGATGGCGACGGAGGGAGTGCCCAGCTTACCGTCACGCACGATGGTAGGGATGCCCCGCCACGATGGTCGCGGCGCGGTAGAGCTGCTCGGCCAGCACCAGCCGCACCAGCATGTGCGGCAGGGTAAGCGGGCCCAGCGACCAGCACTGATCGGCGCGCGCGAGCACCTCGGTCGCGTGGCCGTCGGGACCGCCGATCAGGAAGGCCAGGTCGCGCCCGGCCATGCGCCATGTCTTCAGCTGTTCGGCCAGTTCCTCGCTGGACCAGGTCTTGCCCCGGCCATCCAGCGCGACCACGTGCGTATCGCGCGGCAGCGCGGCGAGAATTGCGGCGCCTTCGTCCTGCATCGCCTTCGCGTCGTCGCGGCCCTTGCCGCGTGCGCCGGGTTTCAGCTCGACCAGTTCCAGCGGCAGCTCGTGCGAGAGGCGCTTGCGGTATTCGGCGAAGCCCTCGGCCACCCAGCCGGGCATGCGCTCCCCGACAGCCATCAGGCGCGCGCGCATGATGGCTGTCCGACGATCAAAGCCGGCGCGCAACGCCCGCGTTCGCCTTCTCTCCCCGTCGGGGCACGCGGGGAGCGGCCATGGATGACCGCAGCTTTGAGGAGCGAGGAGAGGGGTCGGGGCTTGCGGAAACGCACATCGAAGCGCTGCTTTGCTTCGTACACGGCCTGCCGCGAGGTTGTCCCCTCACCCCGGCCCTCTCCCCGGAGGGGAGAGGGAGAAAAGCATCGTCCTCCCCGCACGGGAGAGGGAGGAAGCAGCATGCTCACCCCGCGCTCGCGGCGCCGACATCCGGCTCGCGATCGCCCACCGTCCACAGCCGCTCCAGGCCATAGAACTCGCGGATGCGCGGCAGCATCACGTGGACGATCACGTCGCCCAGATCCACCAGCACCCATTCGGCTTCCTGCTCGCCTTCCACGCCCAGCGGCATCACGCCGGCCTTCTTGGCGAACTTCACCACTTCGTCGGCGATGGATTTGACGTGGCGCGCGGAGGTGCCGGAGGCGATCACCAGCAGGTCGGCGATGGAGGTCTTGCCGCGCACGTCGATCTCGCGGACGTCCTTGGCCTTCAGTTCTTCCAGCGCGGCGATGACGGTCTTGCGCAGTTCGGCCGTGGAGTCGGCCTTGGTCTTGCGGCTAGTGCTCAAGATAAGCGAGCCTCGATACGGAATCACGCGCCCGGGCGGCGCGGCGGCAGTATAACGCCCGCCCCGCGGGCGCAGGTCAAGCCGACGCGGCGTTCAGGCCTTGGCTCAGCCGACGGCCCTTGCCGGTTCGCCGGGGCCAGGCCATGCGGCGGCGGCTCGCCGGCCAGCCGGTGCATGCGCGCCACCGCGTCTCAACGTTCACGACGAGGCGGCCGGTTCAGTGCGCCAGCGCCCGCCGCGCCAGCCGGTATTCGTGCATCAGCCGCGCTACCAGTTCGGCAGCGGGCTGCGGGCGCACCCGCGCGGCGGCCTGGCCGCACCACTCGGAGACCAGGTCGGCACGGCCGGCCGCGGCCGCCGCGCGCCGCAGCGGCGCGGTGAGCGCGTTGAGCACGGGATAGGCCGGCAACTCGTCCGCCGCGCCTTCCATCGCCTCCACGTAGCGGTTGTGCAGGCCGCGCGCGGCGCGGCCGGAGAAGCTGCGGATGGTGGCGACGTGGTGATCCTCCGCCGTCGCCAGGTCGCGCTTCCATGCCTCGGCCGCGGAGGATTCCGGGCAGGCGAGGAAGGCCGTGCCAAGCTGGCTGGCCGCGGCACCCAACGCCTCGGCGGCGAGCATGCCGGCGCCGTCCATGATGCCGCCCGCGGCGATCACCGGCACGCCATCGCAAACCGCAACGGCCAGCGGGATCAGCGCGAACAGGCCGATCAGCGGCGTCTCGCCCGCATGCAGGAAACCGCCGCGGTGACCGCCCGCCTCGGCACCCTGCACGCACACCGCGTCGGCGCCGCGCTCGACCCAGGCACGCGCCTCCGCCGCGGTGGTGGCGGTACCGATCACGCGGATGTCGCGGCGCTTGAGTTCCTGCATCTGCACCGGCGTGAGCAGGTCGAACGCGAAACTGGCCACCGCGGGCCGCGCCTCGCACAACGCGGCAAACTGCTCGGAGAAGCGCGGCGCCCAGCGCGTGGGCAGCGTGGTGCGTACATCGAGGCCTTCGCGTTCCATCAGCGCATCCAGCTGCCCACGGGCGCGCGCCACGGCGGCCATGTCGGGCACGAAATCGTCGGGCAGCACGAACAGGTTCAGCGCGAACGGGCCCCCGGTGAGCGCGCGCACCCGCGCCGCCTGCTCAAGAATCGCCTGCGGTTCGGTGTAGCCCGCGCCCAGCGAACCCAGGCCGCCGGCATTCGACACCGCGGCGACAAGCTCCGGCGTGGTGGCGCCGGCCATCGGCGCCTGGATCAGCGGAAGTTCGATGCCACACTGCTGGGCGAAGGAGGACATGGCCATGCTCGACGCAGGGAGAAGCGGCGATTGTCCGCAGATCTCCGTGCGCACGCCATGAAGGATCGCGCCAGCGACTCAGGCTTTCGACAGCAGCCGCCCGCCCATCGCCGCGTTCGCCACGACCACGATGCCCACTGCCAGCGCATGGGTGAGCAGGTCGGTGGCGGCCGCATCGAAGGCATGGCAGATCTCCAGCAGGCTGGCCGAGGCGGCCGCGCTGGCCAGGCCGACCAGCAGCGCGGTGAGCAGCGGGCGCAGCGGGCAGGCACGGCGCAGCAGCCACACCAGCAGCGCCGACAACGGGATCGAGAAGCTGACGATGAAGACCAGGCAGTCGGCGGACTGGTGCAGCGTGGCGATGCTCGTGTCCGGCGCCAGCCAGCCCGGCCTCAACCAAGTCCGCAGGCAACCCAGGCCGCTGGCGGCGATCCACAGCAACGCGGGCGGCAACGGCAGCCAGGCCCAGGCGCGCGAATGCCCCGGCACGGCCAGCGTGAACGCGGACCAGGCCGCGGTGACCGCGGTGAGCGCCGCTCCCAGCGCGGCCCAGGCCAGATCCGGCGCACCGGCCCAGCGGCGCAACACGAGCTCGTCGCCGTAGTGCGCGAACAGCAGCACCGCGAACACGGCCACCACGGCCAGCCAGCCCAGCATCCGCAGCCACGGCGGCAGCAGGCGTCGCACCGGCACCAGCTCGGCACCGAGCGCGGCGATCAGGCTGTCGTTGGAGCGCGGCTCGGCCATGCTCAGTCGTCTCCATGCAGGCGGCCGCGCAAGGCCTTCAGCGCGCGGTGCAGGTTCACTTTCAAGGCGCCGGTGTTGCGACCGGTATGCGCGGCGGCCTCGGCCAGCGACTGCTCGCGCAGGCCCAACTGCTCCACCGCCTCGCGCTGGCCGGGCGGCAGCTGCGCGATGGCCTCGCGCAGGCGCCGCGCCTGCTGCCGACGTTCGGCGTCCGCGCTGGCGTCGTCGCGGTCCGGGTGTCGGTCCAGCGCGAATTCGTCGTGCAGTTCGCGGCGGTCGCGCCGACCGTGGCTGCGCAGCGCGTCGATCGCGCGGCGGCCGGCGATCGCGCTCAGCCAGGCGTCGTAGGAACGCGCCGGGTCGTAGGTGTGGCGCACGCGGTGCACGGTGAGCAGGGTCTCCTGCACCACGTCGTCCAGTGCGTCCGTGGCTACGCCCTGGCGGCGCGCCACGGTGCGGATCAGCGCCACCGAATCGGCCAGCACGCGCTCATAGGCGCGACGGTCGCCCGCCTGCGCGGCGGCCATCCACGCGGCGCGCTGCCGGTCGACCGTTTCGCTGGCGCTGGCGGGTTCGGCGGACACGGGGATGCGGCGATCCGTTGACGGGACGAGGCCGCCATCTAGTACCCAAGCGTCGCCGGCGGTCAAGATGGACGACATCGGTGCTCCGCGCCTTGAATCCATCCGCTGCTTCGCCGCATCCGCCGCGAAGGTTACGTCGTATCAGGATATGTGCCGGAGGTAACCGCCGCCGTCGCGACGGCGAATACCCGGCGAACCTACCATCACGGATGTCGTCATCATGCTCCTGCTGATCCTTGCCTACCTCGGCGGCGTGCTCACCATTCTCAGCCCCTGCATCCTGCCGGTGCTGCCGTTCGTGTTCGCCCGCGCCGACCGTCCGTTCCTGAAAAGCGGCCTGCCGATGCTGGTCGGCATGGCGGCCACCTTCGCCCTGGTCGCCACGCTGGCGGCGGTGGGCGGTGGCTGGGCGGTGCACGCGAACCAGTACGGCCGCGCGCTGGCGCTGGTCGTGCTGGCCCTGCTCGGCCTCACCCTGCTCTCCAGCCATGTCGCCGAATGGCTGACGCGGCCGTTCGTGGCGCTGGGCAACCGGCTGTCGCAGCGCACCGAAGGCGACGGCGAGTCGATCTGGGGCGCGGTGGGCTTGGGGATAGCCACCGGCCTGCTGTGGGCGCCGTGCGCGGGGCCGATCCTCGGCCTGCTGCTGACCGGCGCCGCACTCAAGGGCGCCAGCGTCACCACCACCCTGCTGCTGCTCACCTATGCGCTGGGCGCGGCCACCTCGCTGGCGCTGGCGCTGGCGATCGGCGGGCGGGTGTTCGCGCTGATGAAGCGTTCGCTGGGCGCGGGCCAGTGGGTGCGCCGCGCGCTGGGCGTGCTGGTGCTGGCCGGCGTGGCCGCGATTGCCTCGGGCGTGGATACCGGGGTGCTCACCCGCGTCTCGCTGGCCGGCAGCAACGGCATCGAGCAGAAACTCATCGACGCCGTGCGGCCGATGCCCGCCGCCGTGGCTGCGCCCGCGCCGAAGCCCGGCGAGGCCCTGCCGGTGGAAGGCACGCTGCCGTCGCTCACCGGCGCCACCGGCTGGCTCAACAGCGGGACGCTCACCCGCGAAAAACTGCGCGGCAAGGTGGTGCTGGTGGATTTCTGGACCTACTCCTGCATCAATTGCCTGCGCTCGCTGCCCTACGTCGAAGCCTGGTACGACAAGTACAAGGACCACGGCCTGGTGGTGATCGGCGTGCACTCGCCCGAGTTCGCGTTCGAGAAGGATCCGGCCAACGTGGCCGCGGCGGTGAAGCGGCTGGGCGTGGCCTACCCGGTGGCGCTGGATTCGAACTACGCGATCTGGCAAGGCTTCAACAACGAATATTGGCCGGCGGACTATTTCATCGACGCGCACGGCCGCATCCGCGCCCACTACTTCGGCGAGGGCGGCTATCGCGAAGGCGAGGACACGATCCGCCAGCTGCTCACCGAGGCCGGCTACAAGGACCTGCCGGGCGGCTACGTGCAGCCCGGCGCGAAGGGCGCCCAGGCGGCCAGCTCGGGCGACTACGGCCGCTCGCCGGAAACCTACGTGGGCTATGCACGTGCGGAAAACTTCGCCAGCGGCCAAGTCGCGCATGACGACGCGTTCGGCTACCGCACGCCTGCCACGCTGGCCACCAACCAGTGGGCGCTGGACGGCCGCTGGACCGTGCATGCGCAGGACGCCACGCTGGATGCCGCGAACGGCAGCATCAGCTACCGCTTCCGCGGCCGCGACTTGCACCTGGTGCTCGGTCCGGGCAGCGACGGCAAGCCGGTGCGCTTCCGCATCACGCTGGATGGCCAGGCGCCGGGCGACGACCACGGCATGGACACCGACGCCGAAGGCAACGGCACCGTCACCGCGCAACGCCTGTACCAGCTGGTGCGCCAGGCCCACGGCACCGGCGAGCGCACATTCACGATCACCTTCCTCGACCCCGGCGTACGCGCGTACGCGTTCACGTTCGGCTGAGCCATCTCCCGTAGGAGCGCACCCTGTGCGCGAATGCTCTTCGCCACGTCACGCAAAAGCTGTCGCGCACAGGGTGCGCTCCTACCGGGATCTTCCATTCTTCGCGCTATCGGAGGCCCTCATGTCCCGCATCGATGAAACCCTCGCGATGGACCGCCGCCGTTTCCTGCGCGCCGCGCTCGGCGGCGGCGCCCTGCTCGCGGCGGGCGGCAGCTTCGCCCTGCCCCGCCTGCTCGCAGCCGGCGCCGCAGGCGGCGTGCCCGCGCTGGTCCACACCCAACCCGGTGACGTGCTGCTGGAGTGCTATGCCGACAACGGCCGGGACCTCGGCGCCTGCAAGGTGCACCGGCTGGTACTCAGCGACGCGCAATGGCGGGCGCGCTTGTCGCCACTGGCCTTCGACGTGATGCGCCGCGACGGCACCGAACGCGCCTTCAGCGGCCCGCACGAACGTCCCGCTCAGCCCGGCATCTTCCGCTGCATCGCCTGCGCCACCGCGCTCTACGACGCCGCCACCGAATTCGACTCCGGCACCGGCTGGCCCAGCTTCTGGCGACCCATCGCGAAGCGGAACGTGATCGAGAGCCGCGACGACCAGTTCGGCATGGAGCGCATCGCCATCAGCTGCGCCGGCTGCGACAGCCACCTCGGCCACGTGTTCGACGACGGGCCGCCGCCGACGGGGTTGCGCTACTGCATGAATTCGGTGGCGCTGCGGTTCGTGGCGCGGACGGGTTGAGGCACTTGCTTGACGCTATACGACACCTGCCAGACGATTGCCGCACGGTGCCTTCGCACATCCGATTCTCTTGCGGCTTCGAATGAAAACGATCCTTCTTGCACTGCCATGCGTCCTGATGGGTTGCGCAATCTCGCCAACTCCCAGAGACGCCATGGCGTCCCGGGTTTCCCAGCTGGTCGGGCAGACAACCGCCAAAAACACAGAGCAGGCTGCATTTGCCAACCTTGAAGCCTTGGGCACACCCGCGGTGCCTTACCTGGTTGGCCATCTGGACGACATGCGCCCCTTGCCCGAACACGAAATCAGCGTCGCCAATACTTCGCCAGACGCATTCGAGGGCTTGCGCCACTATTCACCCGAGACGGTACACGACGCGCTCGCCGCCATACTCAATCAACTCACCAGCCAGAACTTCGTATTCGTATACAACGGCGCCACTCCGAGCGAACGGCAAGCCAACATGGATCAATGGCGCGCCTGGTGTGTGGTGCACTTTCCGGCACAAGCCCATGCTTGTCGTTCACGGTAGCGCCCGCGCGAGATCGCCTCTCACGACCTGCAAAACTCAACGACGATAGGGTTGCAGCAACGCCGCATCGTCGAACAACCCCGCCGGCAGCAAATAGCGCGGATCGCGCCCCGCGGCGAGCAGTTCGCGGATGCGGGTGGCAGAGACTTCCAGCGGCGTCACCGCGAGCTCGATCAACTTGCCACAGGGCTCCGCACGCAGCGCCGCAACGTCGTCGACGCGGCGTGCAGCGGCTTCCTCGGCCAGTTCTGCAGGAGGCAAGGCATCCACGCCGGGCCGGCTCAGCACGCCGACATGGGCGAAGTCGAACAGCTCGCGCCAGCGGTTCCAGCCCGGCAGGCCGGCAAAGGCATCGGCGCCCAGCAGCAACACCAGCGGACGTTCGCCCTGCTCCGCGCGCAGTTCGCGCAAGGTATCGATGGTGTACGAAGGACCGTCGCGCTCCAGCTCGCGCGCATCCAGCACCAGTCGCGACTGCCCGACCAGCGCCGCGCGCAGCATCGCCACCCGCTCGGCCGGTGTGGCCAGCGGCGGCGAACGATGCGGCGGCACGTTGGCCGGCATCAGCCGCACCTCGGCGTCCAGCAACTCCGCCGCCTCCCACGCCACGGTGAGGTGGCCGATGTGGATGGGGTCGAAGGTGCCGCCGAAGAGGGCCAGTGGCTTCATCGCGAGTACCCGCCCCTCACCCCAGCCCTCTCCTCGCTCCTCAAAGCTGGCGCCGTCCATGGCGCCTCCCCGCGTGCCCCGGCGGGGAGAGGGCGCCAAGCCGGCGAGGCGAGGTTCACGCCAGCGCCCGCGCGGCGCGCGGTTCGGCGATCGCCGCGATCAAGCGCTCGGCTTGCAACCAGGCATCGCCCGACTCGCGCCCCTTGGCGATGCGGTCGATGCGCGACGCGCGCGCGAGGCAAGCCAGCCAGTGTTCGCGCGGCGCGCGGCGCAGCGCCTTGCGGAACAACTGTTCGCGCGCGGGCCACAGGCGCTCGGCCCGGGCCTGGGCGCCGAGATCGGGCGCGTTGGCGAGGCGCAGCGCGAGCTGCAACTGGTTCACCAGCCAGCCCATCAGGGCGATCAGCTCGTCGCCCTCGGCACGCAGCCCGGCGAGGATGCGCAGCGCGCGGGCGCCCTCGCCCGCCAGCGCGGCGTCGGCAAGCTTGAACACGTCGTAGCGGGCGCTGTCGGCGACCAGGCTTTCCATCGCATCGGCGTCGATGCGGCTGTTGTCGCCGGCGCGCAGCACCACGAGCTTGTCGACCTCCTGCGCGGCGGCGAGCAGGTTGCCCTCCACGCGCTCGGCCAGCAGGGCCGCGGCGTCGGGCGTGGCGCTGAGGCCGCGCGAGGCCAGCCGCGCGCCAATCCAGGCCGCCCACTCGTTGGGCCGTGGCGCGTTGAACACCACCATGGTACCGGCCGCATCGAGCTTCTTGCTCCAGGCGCCGTCGTGCTTGCCGCTCCACTCCATCGCGGTGATGAGCAGGGTGACGTCGGGCGGCGGATCGGCGCAGAACTCGTTGATCGCCTTGGCGCCGTCCACGCCGGGACGGCCGGTGGGCAGGCGCAGATCGATGAGGCGACGCGTGGCGAACAGCGACATGCCGGCGGCGGCGCGGGCCAGGTCGTCCCAGTCGAAACGCTGCTCGACTTCGAGCACCTCGCGTTCCGCGTAACCGAGTTTTTTCGCCTGCGCGCGCAGCGCGTCGGCGGCCTCCAGCACCAGCAGTTCCTCGCCCGCGAGCAGGTAGACCGGCGCCAGGCTGCCCCCAGCCAGGGCCTTCTGCCATTGCGCGGGGGTGAGCGGCATCAGTGCCCGCCGGTGCTGGCTGCCGGTGCCGGGACGTCCTGTGCGTGGCGGCCGGCGGCCTCGAGGCGGAACATGATCGCCTGCACCATGTCGTCGACCAGGCTGCGCTGGATCTGCTGCACCTGCGAGGCGTTGCCCACGGTGTCGGTGGAGTCGTAGCTGTATTCGCGCTGCATGCTGATGCGCTGGTGCGGCAGCACGGTCTTGCCGTCGGCGCCGGTGACGTCGAATTCCACGTTGTAGTTCACCGCGTACTCGGTGATGCGCACATAGCCGCCCTGGGTCAGCGACTGGGTGCCGAACGCGGCCACCGGCACGCGCAACTCGGCGACGCCGGGGCCGGCGTTGTCCTCGACGGTGACGTTGGCGTTCTCCAGCGCCCGGGTCAGCGCACGCTCGAGATCACCGCCGCCCGAGACGGTGAGATGCACGTGATCCATCGACGCCGGCAGCGCGGCGTTGCGGCGCAGGTGGAAGCCGCAGGCGCTGAGCGCGAGGGCGGCGGCGAGCGGCAACGCGACACGGAGCATGCGGTTCATGGCTTTCATCCTGCGACGATGTTGACGATCTTGCCCGGCACCACGATCACCTTGCGCACGCTGAGTTCCTTGAGGAAGGCGGCTACCTGCGGCTGCGCCAGCGCCAGCGCCTCGGCTTCCTCCTTGCCGGCGTTCGCGGCCACCTCGATGGTGCCGCGCAGCTTGCCGTTGACCTGCACCGCGAGGGTCAGACTGTCGCGCACCAGCGCTGCGGCGTCCACCAGGGGCCAGGGCTGGTCCTCCAGCACGGCCTCGGCGTGGCCCAGCACCTGCCACAGGTGGTGGCTGACGTGCGGCACCACCGGGTTCAGCAGCAGCACCATGCTCTCCAGCGCCTCGTGGCGCACCGCACGGCCCTGCTCGCTCATGTCGGCGAACCTGTTCACCGCGTTGAGCAGCTCCATCAGTGCGGCGATGGCGGTGTTGAAGGAATGGCGGCGGCCGAAGTCGTCGCTCACCTTCTGGATGGTCTCGTGCAGCTGGCGGCGCAGCGCCTTCTGGCCGGCGTCCAATTGCGTGGGATCGACGACCGGATGATCCGGCTGCGCCGCGTGCGTGGTCACCTCGCGCCAGAAGCGGCGCAGGAAGCGTGCCATGCCTTCCACGCCGGCCTCGTTCCACTCCAATGATTGTTCCGGCGGCGCGGCGAACATCGAGAACAGGCGCACCGTGTCGGCGCCGTACTTGCCCACCATCGCCTGCGGATCGACGCCGTTGTTCTTGGACTTCGACATCTTCTCGATGCCGCCGATCTTCACCGGCTGGCCGTCGGCCTTGAGTACCGCGCCGATCACGCGCGCCTTGTCGTCGCGCTGGATCTCCACGTCGGCCGGGTTGATCCAGTCCTTCGAGCCGTCCGCGTGGTCGCGGTAGAACGTCTCGGCGATCACCATGCCCTGGCACAGCAGGTTGGTGGCCGGCTCGTCGGAGTTCACCAGGCCCGCGTCGCGCATCAGCTTGTGGTAGAAGCGGAAGTAGAGCAGGTGCAGGATCGCGTGCTCGATGCCGCCGATGTACTGGTCGACCGGCAGCCAGTAGTTGGCGCGCCCGTCCACCTGCCCGTTCGCGCCCGGCGAGGTGTAGCGCGCGTAGTACCAGCTCGACTCCATGAAGGTGTCGAAGGTGTCGGTCTCGCGCTCGGCCGGGCCGCCGCACTGCGGGCAGGTGCACTTGCGCCACTCGGGATCGGCCTTGATCGGCGACTGCACGCCGCTGAAGGCCACGTCCTCCGGCAGCACCACCGGCAACTGATCTTCCGGCACCGGCACCGCGTCGCACTTCGGGCAGTAGATGACGGGGATCGGGCAGCCCCAGTAGCGCTGGCGGCTGACGCCCCAGTCGCGCAGGCGCCAGTTGACCTTGCGCACGCCCTTGCCGTCGGCTTCGAGCACGCCGGCGATGTAATCGAACGCGGCGCGGTAGTCCTTACCGTCCATCGCGCCGGAGTTCACCACGCGCATGTCGGCGCGGGTCTTGTCGCCGTACCACTCCTGCCACTGCGCCGGATCGTAGGCTTCGTCGCCGGCGGCGATCACCTGTTTGATCGGCAGGCCGTACTTGTGCGCGAACTCGAAATCGCGCGCGTCGTGGCCGGGCACGGCCATCACCGCGCCGGTGCCGTAGCCCATCAGCACGAAGTTGGCGACCCACACCGGCACCTTGTCGCCGCTGACCGGATGGATGGCGAACAGGCCGGTGGCCATGCCGCGCTTTTCCTGGGTTTCCAGCTCGGCTTCGGAGATGCCGCCGTGCTTGAGCTCATCGAGGAAGGCGGCGAGCCGCGGATTGTCCTTCGCGGCCTTCAGCGCCAGCGGATGTTCGCCGGCAATCGAGACGAAGGTGACGCCCATCAAGGTGTCGGGGCGGGTGGTGAACACGGTGAGCGGCGCGGCCTCGCCTTCGACGGCGAAATGGATCTCCAGGCCTTCGCTGCGGCCGATCCAGTTGCGCTGCATGGTCTTCACCGCGTCGGGCCAGCCAGGCAGCGTGTCCAGGCCGTCCAGCAGCTCCTGCGCGTAGTCGGTGATGCGCAGGAACCACTGCGGAATCTCGCGCTTCTCCACCACGGCGCCGGAGCGCCAGCCGCGGCCGTCGACCACCTGTTCGTTCGCCAGCACGGTGTGGTCGACCGGGTCCCAGTTCACCACGCTGTTCTTGCGGTAGGCCAGGCCTTTCTTCAGCAGCCGGGTGAACATCAGCTGTTCCCAGCGGTAGTAGTCCGGGCGGCAGGTGGCGAACTCGCGGCTCCAGTCGATCGCGTAGCCCAGCGACTTCAGCTGGCCGCGCATGTGCTCGATGTTCGCGTAGGTCCACTTCGCCGGCGCGGTCTTGTTCTTGATCGCGGCGTTCTCGGCCGGCAGGCCGAACGCGTCCCAGCCCATCGGCTGCAGCACGTTGCGGCCCTGCATGCGCTGGTAGCGGCTGATCACGTCGCCGATGGTGTAGTTGCGCACGTGGCCCATGTGCAACGCGCCCGAGGGATACGGCAGCATCGAGAGGCAGAAGAACTTCGGCTTGGCCGGGTCTTCCTTCACCTCGTAGGCGCGCCGCGCGTTCCAGTACTGCTGCGCGGCGGCTTCCACTGCCTGCGGCTGGTAATCCTGCTCGGTCCTGCTGGTGTCGTGGGTGTCTTGCATGGGTCCGTGGCCGTGATCTTTGCAGGCAGCGTGGCGCGGGCTCGCGCACCTGCCGGGAGAACGGATCAGATTAGCAGAACAGGCCCGTATGCCGGCTGGGCTGGGCCGAAAAGCACCCCGCCCCGCCCCTCCCCTGCGCGCAGGGGAGGGAGTCCGCGATTCAGTCGGCGGGGCAAGCCGGGGTCTGGCCCGCCTCGTAGGCACGCGCCGTGGCAGCGATGCGGGCGGCCAGCGCGGCCAGCGCCTGCTGATGGCCGGCCACCAGTGCGTCGTAGCCCGCCGCCACCGGCTCGCTGATGCGGCTCGTGCAGGTGAGCGCATCCTGCCCGCCGGAGCCGCCCGTCAGGCGCAGGCTCCACGCCGCATCGATCAGCGCGTGGCTGCCGGGCACCGACTCGAAGCGGCGCACGTCGAGCTTGACGCGCAGGCGCGGCCGGCCGTTGCCGGGCAGGCCGCTCATGTCCGCCACGCCCAGCGCACGGGCGAGGTCGGCGGCCAGCGCGCCGCGGATCTCGTCGCCCAGCGGCGCGATCCAGCGCCGGCCGTCCAGCGGCTGCACGCCCTGTCCGCCCTCGCGCACCACCAGCTGCGGCACGTCGACCTGGGCCGGCACGCCAACCGGCAGCAGCTCGAAGGGATACAGCGCGGGCGCAGCCGCGCTGCCGACGGTCGAACCGGCCGGCGTCATCAAGGTGTAGTAGTGCAACGGCGCAGAGGCGCAGCCGGCGAGGCCCAACGCGACGGCGAGTGGAACCCACGGGCGCACGCGGCTCATGGCTGGCTCCTGTTCGGGTTGGCGGGGGCCGGCCTGGATTCGGCCGGTTTCGGGTCGGCCTGGCGGCCGCGCAGCAGCGACTCCGGATGTACGCCGAGATAATCGGTGAGCACGCGCAGCGAGCGCATCGTGCGCTGCAGCTCCTGCAGCGTCTGCCCCATGTTCTGCTGCAGCGGCGAATCGCCGGAGAGCGTGTCGTTCGCCGTGCCCAGCGTCCTGCGCGCATCGCCCAGGGTGCTGTTGAGCGCCGGCAGGGTCTGGCCGTTGACCTGCTTGAGCGTGGCGTCGAGGTTGGCCAGGGAGTCGTTGAGATGGTTGCCGATCTGGTCGAACGGGATCTTGTCCAGCTTGTCCACGATGTCGGTCATCTGCTCCTGCAGCTTGTCGAAGCTGCCCGGCGCGGTGGGGATCTCCAGCGGCCGCGCATCGGGGTCGTAATTCACCTTCGCCGTGTGCGGCAGGAAATCCAGCGCGATGTAGAGCTGGCCGGTGAGCAGGTTGCCGGTACGCGCCTGCGCGCGCAGGCCATGCTCGACCAGCTTGCCCACCATGTGCGAGAGATCGGCGTTGTCGCCGTGCGCCTTCGCCAGCGCCAGCAGCTTGTCGTGCGCCTGGCCCAGCCGCTCGGGGTAGACCACGGCGCCGACGATGAAGGGGAAGCGCTGGGTCTTCTCGTCGTAGTCCATGCGGATCGACACCACCCGGCCGAAGTTCATCCCGAGGAATTCCACCGGCGCACCCACCGCCAGCCCGCGCAGCGACTGGTCGAAGCGCATGCGGATGTAGTGCGGTTCGCCGTCCGGCGGCGCCATCGCCGCGGTCTCGTCATTGAACAGGCTGAAGCTGGCGCCGTCGGGCGCCGGCATGGTGTCGTGCGGGCCGCCCGGATCCTGGAAGGCCACGCCGCCGGCCAGCACGGTGGCCAGCGACTGCGTGTTGAGCTTGAGCCCGTTCGCGCCCAGCGACACGTCCACGCCACTGGCGTTCCAGAAGCGCGTGGAGGCATTCACGAAGCGGTCGTTCGGGCTGTCGATGAACACCGCGAGCGACACGCCCTTGCCGTCCTTGTCCAGTTGGTAGGACACCACCCTCCCCACCTGGATGCGGCGGAAGTACACCGGCGAGCCGATGTCCAGCGAGCCGAGGTCGTCGGCGCGCAGGGTGTAGCTCTTGCCCGGTTCGCCATGGGTCACTGCGGGCGGGGTCTCCAGGCCCTTGAACTCGTCCTCCTCCACGCTGGAATCGCCGGTGTCGGCGCCGATGTATGCGCCGGAGAACAGCGTGTCCACGCCGGAGACGCCGCCCAGGCCGATGCGCGGGCGCACCACCCAATAGCGCGTGCCCTGGGTGGCGAACGCCTTCGCACTCTTGTCCAGCGCCACCTTCACCAGCACGTGGCTGCGGTCGCCGCTGAGGCGGATCTTCTCCACCTTGCCGATCACCACGTCCTTGTACTTCACCGGCGTCTTGCCCTCGGCGAGTCCCTGCGCGCTCTGGAAGCTGATCGTGATGCCGGGGCCGGCCTGCAGCCAGTTGTTCACCACCAGCGACGCGCCCACGATCGCCGCCAGGACCGGCACCAGCCAGACCAGCGAGGCGTTCGTGCGCCGCTTGCGCAGCACCGGGCGCGGCAGGGCATCGCCACTCGCCGGCTGCGGTGTGCCGGATTGCTCGTCAGTCATCGGAATCTTCCTTGCCGTCCCAGATCAAGCGGGGATCGAAGCACATCGAGGCGAACATGGTCAGCACCACGGTGAGGCCGAAGAACACCACGCCCGGCAGCGGCTCCACCAGGCTGAAGAAGCCGAAGCGTACCAGCGCGGTGAGCAGGGCCACCACGAACACGTCCAGCATCGACCAGTAGCCGATCAGCTCCACCAGCCGGTACAGCTGCGCGCGCTGCCGCCGCGCCCAGCTGCTGCCGAGCCGGCAGGTGACCAGCAGCGTACCCAGCGCCAGGAACTTCAGCATCGGCACCACGATGCTGGCGCAGAACACGATCACCGCGAGCCCCGGCGAACCCTTCACCCACAGCTCCACCACGCCGCTGATGATGGTGTTGTCGTCGATGTCGCCCAGGCTCGCCGTGCGCATGATCGGCAGCACGTTGGCGGGGACGTACATCAGGAACGCGGCGATCAGCAGCGCCCAGGTGCGCGTATAGACCGCCGGCTTGCGCCGGTGCAGCACCGAGCCGCAGCGCGGGCAGGCCGGCATGGCGCCGCCCTCGCCGGCGTCCGCCGCGCGGCAGACCTGGCCGCAGACATGGCAGCCGAGCAGGCCCAGTTCATCGGCGCGCGGCAGGGCGCTCACGGCAGCTCCTCCGTGCTCTCGTCGCAGGTCTCGTCCCACAGCCGGGTGAGGTCGATGCCGGCGAACACGGTGATCAGCAGCATCAGCGCGCCGTAGGCGTAGATGCCCGGGTCGGGCAGCACGTCGAAGTACAGGTGCGCCTTGACGATGGACACCAGCGCGCCCAGCACGAACACCTCGCTCATCGTCCACGGCCCCAGGTGGTGCAGCGCCACCATCAGGGGACGGAAGCCCGGCGCACGGCGGCCGCTGCGCGCGTAGACGAGCAGCCAGCCCAGGGTCAGGATCTTGGCGAGCGGGAACACGTACAGCGTGGCCGCCGCCAGCACCGCCACCACCTGCGAGTGGTCGAGCCACATCATGCGGATCACGTCCCACAGCGTGGCGGCCACGTACTGCCCGTTCAGGCCCAGCGTCACGATCGGCCACAGCGTGGCCTGCACGAACACCAGCAGCGCGGTCACTATCAGCGCCAGCATGGTGTCCGCGCGCATGCCGCGGCAGCGCTCCAGCACCGCGCCGCAGCGCGCGCACTCGGCCACCTCGCCCTTCGCCAGCGGGCGGCGGCGATGCACGGTGTCGCAGTGTTCGCAGATCAGCAGCGCGTGGGCGGCTGCATCGGGACCCGCGACGTCGGATGGGGACGCGTCCATGCCGCGATTCTCGCAAATCCGGCCGGCCAGCGCTGAAGCGACGCCAGCGCGCCCGGTTCCCTTGATATGCTCGAGCGCGCCCTGATCTGGGGTGTTTCCCCACCTGCCGGAATCAGCCGTGACCGACGCCACCCTCGACCACGTCTTCGAAGTCACCGAACAGAACTTCGAGGCCGAGGTCATCAACGCCTCGCTGGACGCCCCGGTACTGGTGGATTTCTGGGCCACCTGGTGCGGCCCGTGCAAGACGCTGGGCCCGCTGCTGGAACAGCTCGCCACCGAATACAAGGGCGCGTTCCGCCTCGGCAAGGTGGACGTGGACAAGAACCAGCAGCTCGCCGCGATGTTCGGCATCCGCAGCGTACCCACCGTGGTGCTGGTGAAGGACGGCCAGATCGCCGACGGCTTCGCCGGCGCGCTGCCGCTGGGCCAGCTGCGCGAATTCCTGGCGCGCCACGTGCAGCCGCTGGATGGCGCCGACGACGAGGTCGAGGAAGCGGCCACGCCCGCCGAGACACCGGAGGCCGCGATCAACCGCCTGCAGCAGGCGATCGCCGCCGAGCCCGAGCGCGCCGAACTCAAGCTCGACCTCGCGGTGGCGCTGGCCCAGGCCGGCCAGAGCGACGCCGCCGCCACCGAACTCGACGCCCTGCCCGCCAACCTCGCCACCGACGCCCGCGCCGTGCGCGTGCGCCTGCAGCTGGAACTGGCGCGCGCGCTGAAGGACGCGCCCGCGCAGGCCGAGCTCGAACAGCGCGTGCAGGCCGATCCCGCCGACTGGCAGGCACGCGACCTGCTCGGCGTGCGCCTGCTGCTGGGCGACGATCCCGCCGCAGGCCTCGACCAGTTCCTCGCCATCCTCGAGAAGGCCCGCGACTGGAACGGCGGCGCCGCGAAGAAACGCCTGCTCGCCGCCTTCGGCACGCTGGACGACGCCGAACTGGTCGGCCGCTACCGTCGCCGCATGGCCTCGCTGCTGTTCTGATGAAGGCGTCCACTTTCCGGCGGCTGCTGAACCTGTGGCCGCCGTTCCTGGTCAACGCCATTCGCGTGCAGTCGCTGAGCGCGGACTGGTCCGAAGCGAAGGTGGTACTGCGGCTGCGCCGCCGCAATCGCAACTACGTGGGCAGCCAGTTCGGCGGCAACCTGTTCGCGATGGTCGACCCGTTCTGGATGCTGCTGGCGATGCACCGGCTCGGTCCCGACTACTACGTATGGGACAAGGCCGGCGCCATCGACTTCGTGGCGCCCGGCCGCGAGGACGTCTACGCCCGCTTCCACCTCGACGATGCCACCGTGGCCGAGCTGCGCATCGCCGCCGCGGGTGGCGACAAGGTGCTGCGCTGGTTCGATACCGACGTCACCACCGCCTCCGGCGAGCTGGTCGCCCGCGTGCGCAAGCAGATCTATGTGCGCTTGAAGCCGCGGGCGCGCTGAGGGGCGGTGTGGCCGTCATTCCGGCGCAGGCCGGAATCCAGTGAAGGACGCGTGCGGAGCACACGAAACAGATTTTGCGTGCTTCGCACGAGCCATCCAACTGGATTCCGGCCTGCGCGGAATGACGAGCGTGTCTATTCGCGCTCGAAACGGACGATCTCATCCAGTGCGTCTTCGGCCCGCTGCACGCTGCGCCCCGCCGCACTGTCCTCGAGCTTGCGCCCCATGCCGGCACGACGCATCAGCCATACCACCAGCGCACAGCCGGCTAGTCCCACCAAGGCGCTGGATACTGCCCAGGACATGAACCTGGGCGACCACAGGTCGATGCCATACCAGGCCAGATTCATCCACAGCACGGGTATCCAGATGAAGCAGCCCATGACCGCATTGATCGGTGATTCGACGCGGACGCGCCATGCACGCAAGTCCGCCACCTGGCGCTGGATGGCAAGCACTGGCGATGCGTAGTCGATGCGACTGACCAGGTGCAGCACCCTCGCGGCCATCACGATCAGCAGCAATCCATAGGCGTGGACCAGCAGTCCGCACAGCAGCAGGTCGACTGTATGCCGGTGGCCGACCCAGAACGCGGCAGCCGCCACGGCGAACATCACGCCAAACGCCAACTGCAGCACTTGCCCCCATACCAGCGGTTGCAGACCGCGACGCAGCTTGTCCAGGCGGCTGTCCCGGAACAACTGCACGTTCAACACCTGCTGTCGCTCCAGCTGATTGCCCAGTGCCTGCCACGCCAGTTTCATCTCGTCGAGTTCCATCGTCATGCTCCGGTGATGGCCGCGGCGGCCATCCGGCCGCGCAGCTTCTGCTTGATGCGATTGATCTTGGTGGCCACGTTGGTGGCGCTGATCCCCAGCACCTCGGCGATCTCCGCGTAGCTCCGGTCTTCGAGGTAGAGCAGGATCAGTGCGCGGTTCAGGGCACCCAGCTCGCCGATAAAGGCGTGCAACGCGGTGAGGCGTTCGTCGGGTTCCGCCACTGGTTCGCCCGCGATGGTTTCGAGGTGCCACGCGTCCAGCGGTTCGCAGCGCCCGGCTTCGCCGCCTGCGCGACGCAGCTGCGAGATCGCCACGTTCAGCGCGATGCGGTACAGCCAGGTGGAGAACTTCGCCTTGCGCTCGTCGAACGCCGCGAACGAACGCCACAGCTGCGCACCGATCTCCTGCGCCAGGTCCAGCCGTTCCTCGGCACTGCGCGCGTAGACGCCGGCCACCTTGAGCACGATGCCCCGGTGCTCGCGCCACAATGTCTCGAAGCGTTGCTGGTCCGCCTTGCCGCCCATGTCCGTCCACATATCCCCGTCGTTGCCAGCATGATTCGCACGGACGCGGAATAAAGTCACACGGCGTCACCGGGCAACGACATGACGCGTCCGCATAATCACTGCCTGGCGCCGAACGCGTTGCACCGTTCGCCCTGAGCGTAGGCCCGCGGGGCCGCAGTCGAAGGACCGTGGCAAGTGCTTCGACTCCGCCTGCTGGCGCAGGCTACGCTCAGCACGAACGGCATGGGTATACGGGCCCGATCGTGCTTCCCGAATGGAACCCATCCATGGCACTGGCCGACAACCTGCTGATCCGCGTGCGCCGGCTCGACCCCGGCTGCTTCGCGCTGGTGATGGCCACCGGCATCGTGTCGGTGGACGCCAGCCAGCACGGCCTGCCGCGGGTGGCGCTGGCGCTGTTCGCGTTCAACCTGCTCGCCTACGTCTGGCTGCTGGCGCTGACCCTGCTGCGGCTGGCGCGCTTCCGCCACGAGATGGTGGTGGATTTCACCGACCCCTCGCGCGGCGCCGGCTTCCTCACGTTGGCCGCGGCGACCTGCGTGCTGGGCAGCCAGTGCGTGCTGGTGCTGCCGTTGCCCGTGCTGGCCGTCGTGCTGGCGATCGCCGGCACGGCGCTGTGGATCGCGCTGATCTACCTGTTCTTCGCCGCCACCATCACCGCACGCTTCAAGCCCGGCTTCACCCGCAGCATCAACGGCGGCTGGCTGGTGGCGGTGGTGTCCACCCAGGCGCTGTCGGCGCTGGTCACCCTGGTCGCGGCCAGCCGCGCCGACCCCGACCGCCTGCAGTTCGTGGCGCTGTCGCTCTACATGCTCGGCGCGGCGCTGTACCTGCTGATCATCACGCTGGTGGTGTACCGCATGGTGTTCTTCCCGCTGCGCGCGCGCGAGTTCACGCCGCCGTACTGGATCGACATGGGCGCGCTGGCGGTGACCACGCTCGCCGGCAGCCTGATCGTGATCCACGCACCCGCGCACGGCGTGCTGACGGAGCTGCTGCCGTTCGTGAAGGGCTTCACGCTGTTCTTCTGGGCCACCGCGACTTGGTGGATCCCGCTGCTGGTGATCCTGGAAGTGTGGCGACACGTATGGCGCCACGTGCCGCTGCGCTACGAGACGGACGACTGGGACATCGTGTTCCCGATCGGCATGTACACCGTGGGCACGTTCGAACTGGCGCAGGCGCTGCACGCGGATTTCCTGCTGGCGATCCCCGCCGCCGGTGTGTACGTCAGCCTCGCGGTATGGCTGCTGGTGGCGCTGATCGGCCTGCGCAAGCTGTACCGCAAGGGGCTGCGGCACGGCATGCGCACGCCACGCTGAGCCGTTCCCTACAATGGAGCGCCATCCCGCGTGCCGCCGCCATGCCTCCCCTACGACTCAAACGCTATCTGATCACCGGCCTGCTCACCTTCCTGCCGCTGTGGGTGACGGTGCTGGTGTTCAAGTTCGTGCTGGGCCTCCTGGCGGGCATCGGCGCACCGCTGGTGGTGGCGCTGACGGAAGCGCTGGGGCTGGTGGCGCCGCACGTCGCGGACACGCTCAACAGGAGCGGGCTGGTGTTCGTGCTCGCCCTGCTGCTGACGCTGGGCGGCTTGTACGCCGTGGGCTGGCTGGCGAACCGCGTGATAGGGCGGCGCCTCATCAACACGTTCGACGGCCTGCTGCAGCGCATTCCGCTGGTGCAGACGATCTACGGCGGCACCAAGAAACTGACGGCGGTGCTGCAGAACAAGCCAGGCGGCACCCAGCGCGTGGTCCTGGTGGAGTTCCCGCGGCCGGGCATGAAGGTGGTGGGCTTCGTCACCCGTACCCTGATCGAGGAAGGCACCGGCCGCGAGATGGCGGCGGTGTACATTCCCACCACGCCCAACCCCACCGGCGGCTATCTCGAACTGGTGCCGATGGACGAGCTCACGCCCACCGACTGGACCATGGACCAGGCAATGGCCTTCATCATCTCCGGCGGCGCGGTGTCGCCGGACACCTTGCCCGCACCGCGCCGCCTGCCCGACCGCCCGCTGTAGGAGCGCACCCTGTGCGCGAGCGAATGCTTTTGCTCCGATGAGCGCCAGAGCTTTCGCGCACGACCGAAGGAAGTCCCTTGTGGACAGGGTGCGCCCCCACATGGTTTCGCCGTCGGGCCACAAGCTGCACTGGCGAATGATGTTGGCCTGGCACCGGGACATCCGGCCCGCCCCGGCCACGCGCCACCCCTGACCTTTGACACTGTGCCGCCCATGACGATAGTCATAGCTTGGCCGGTCACGGCTGGCGCGTGCAGGCATGCCCGCGGCCGACCGGCATGTGCAGAACACCGCCTCGGCGGAACCACACACCCATGAGAGGGAAGTCCATGACCCAGCAGTATCTGAAGCCCCTGGCGCTGGCCGCCGCTGTCGCACTGGCGCTGACCGCCTGCGGCAAGAGCGAGCAGGCCGCCGCACCGGCGCCGGCCCAGTCGGCCACCGCCGCCGCTCCGGCCACGGCAGCCACCACCGCGGCCGCCACGCCGAAGAGCGTGTTCGACGTCGGCGAACTGGGCGCGAGCAACGAGGCCTGCACGGACTTCAACAGCTTCGTCAACGCGAAGTGGGTCGCCGCCAACCCGATTCCGTCGGATTACCCCATGTGGGGATCCTTTGTCCAACTGTACGCAAAGAGCCTGGACGACCAGCACCAACTGGTCGAGGACGCCGCCAAGGGCGCCGACAGCGCCAAGGCCGGCTCGGTCGAGCAGAAGATCGGCTGGCTGTACAAGTCCGGCATGGACGACGCCGCGATCGAGAAGGCCGGCTTCGAGCCGATCAAGCCCAAGCTCGCCGCCATCGACGGTCTGAAGAACACCGCCGACATCGTCAACTACCTCGACCAGGCCGCTGCCGACGGCGATGGCCAGGTGTTCGGCTTCAGCTCCGGCGCCGACTTCAAGGATGCCACCCAGCAGATCGGCTTCGCGAACCAGGGCGGCCTGGGCCTGCCCACCAAGGACTACTACTCCAAGCCCGAGTACAAGGATCTGCGCGCCGCCTACATCGCCTACATCGCCAAGACGCTGGAACTGGCCGGCGTGGCCGAGGCCGATGCCAAGCAGCAGGCCGACGCGGTGATGAAGTTCGAGACGGCGCTGGCCGGTGCCTCGCTGGCGCCCACCGAACTGCGCAACCTCGACAACGAGTACCACTTCGTCAGCGTCAAGGACGCCGACAAGATCACCCCGCACTTCAGCTGGGAGCAGTTCTTCAAGGCCCAGGGCGTGACCATCGACAAGGGCTTCTCGCTGTCGCAGCCGAAGTTCTTCGCCGAGTTCGACAAGCTGCTGACCGGCGCGCCGGTGTCCGAGTGGCAGGCCTACCTGCGCTTCCACACCATCGATGACGCCTCCACCGCGCTGTCCAAGGCCTTCCGTGACAACAAGTTCGACTTCTACGGCAAGACCCTGTCCGGCACGCCCGAGCAGAAGGCGCGCTGGAAGCAGGTGCTGGGCGGCGTCAACGGCGCAATGGGCATGGGCCTGGGCGAGCTGTACGTGGCCAAGTACTTCACGCCGGAAGCCAAGCAGCGTGCCGAGGAACTCGTCACCAACGTGCGCGACGCGCTGAAGAGCCGCATCGAGCAGCTGGACTGGATGAGCGCGGATACCAAGGCCAAGGCCATCGACAAGTGGAACAAGTTCCTGCCCAAGATCGGCTACCCCGACCAGGGCGAGTGGCGCGACTGGTCCGGCCTCACGATCAGCCCGGACAACTGGTACGCGAACCTGCAGGCCGCGCAGAAGTACAACTACCAGTACGACCTCTCGCACATCGGCAAGAAGACCGACCGCAAGGAATGGGGCATGACTCCGCAGACGGTCAACGCCTACTACGACCCCAGCACCAACACGATCAACTTCCCCGCCGCGATCCTGCAGGCGCCGTTCTTCTACCCGCATGGCGACGACGCGATCAACTACGGCGGCATCGGCGCGGTGATCGGCCACGAGGCCAGCCACGGCTTCGACGACCAGGGCAGCCAGTTCGACGGCGACGGCAACAAGAAGGACTGGTGGACGGCGCAGGACAAGAAGCAGTTCGACGCGCGCACCAAGGCGCTGGTGGACCAATACGACGGCTACGCCCCGATCAAGGACAAGCCGAACCTGCACGTCAACGGCAAGCTGACCCTGGGCGAGAACATCGCCGACCTGGGCGGCCTCAACATCGCCTACGACGCCTTGCAGACCGCGCTGAAGAAGGATCCGTCCGAGGCCGACCAGAAGATCGACGGCTACACCCAGGACCAGCGCTTCTTCCTCAACTGGGCGCGCGTGTGGCGCGGCAGCATGCGCGAGAAGGCAGCCGAGCTGCGCCTCAACACCGACCCGCACTCGCCGATCGCGATCCGCGCCATTGCTTCGCCGTCGGACATGACCGCCTTCGCCACCGCCTTCCAGTGCAAGCCTGGCGACGCGATGGTGCGCTCGGGCGACAAGCAGGTGAAGATCTGGTAAGCCCCTTCGGCTTGCGGCGGCCCCGCCGCCGCGAACCGCTCCTCGACGCCGCGCGCAAGCGCGGCGTTTTTTTGTGCCGGGCATGCTCCTCATTGCTTCCGCGCTCCCGCAAGCGGCAAGGCGGTTTCAGCCGCCTGCCGCAATAGTCCATTTCCCCTCTCCCATTTGTGGGAGAGGGGTTGGGGGAGAGGGGCTTTTGCTCTTCATGCTTACGCAAGTTTCAAAGCGGTTTCGGTCGCCTGCCGGCGCCCGAGTTACCTCTCTTTGCTGGCCCAAAGAGAGGTAACCCAGAGAAATGGCCTCGTTCGATCCGCCAACACTACAAGCAGGGCATGTCAAGAGTTTGGGATCAACTTCTGCCTACGCGATAGACGGCGCGGCCACCCCGCGACGTATCTGGAAACCGAGAGCCTTCATGCTCGTCATTCCGGCGCAGGCCGGAGGAGCTTCACAACAGCGAAGCTGGTCATCCAGTGACTGCAAGGCTCGAACGTGCATGATCGCTACTGGATCCCGGCCTGCGCCGGGATGACGAGCGGACAGATGGACGTCTCCGTCTGCTTTGGCTTTGGCTTTGGCTTTGGCTTTGGCTTTGGCTTTGGCTTTGGCTTTGGCTTTGGCTTTGCTCTGGCTGCTGCTTCTGCGCGCTGGGAGCGCGCTGCTCTTCACGGGCCCCCTGGGCGGCGGTGAGGCGGGGACGATCAGGCCGCGCAGCGGGCGAGTCCAGGGATGGACTCGCCTTTTCGCGCGGGCAGGAGCCCGCTCGAAAAGCCCGGCGCCGCCTCACGGACTCGCAGGGCGAGATGCCCGGAGAGCGCCAACCGGGGTGTCGTTTCCTCTTGGTTACTTCTCCTTTGGACAAGCAAAGGAGAAGTAACTCGGGCCGCGGCAGCGGCTCGAAACCGCTTTGAAACTTGCGAAAGCAGAGAGCAAAAGAGCCCCTCTCCCCTCTCCCCTCTCCCACAAGTGGGAGAGGGGAGAAAAACAGGCGGCGTCAGCGCGACCGCGCCAGCCGCGCCAATGCAAACAACCGCGCGACGCGCATCCAGGCGATCGCCAGCACGATCAGCTGCCCGAGCAGGATGGCCAGCCAGAAACCGCCATCGGCCGCCGTGGTGTGGATGCGCGCGATGCCTAGCGCCGCCGCGATCGCCAGGCCAAGCACGCTCACCGCCAGGTAGAACAGCAGGGTCTTCAGCGGCCGGCGCAGCAGCTGCATGAAGCCGCGGCCGAAGGCGCGGGTGGCCGAGCGCAGGCCGGTGTCGGCGATGAAGGCCGCGCGGGTGGATTCCACGATCGCCTGCGCCAGCACGAACACCACCAGCAGCATCCAGCGCGCACCGTGTGCCCAGGCATCGGCCTGCGATTCCAGCACCGCCTGCTCGGCGTGCCGGTCGGCGAGGTGCATGCCCGCGCCGGCCGCCGCGACCACCACCGCGTACGGCAGCAGCGACCACAGCATCACGCGGAACATCCGCCCGTATTCGATCCAGCCGTTCTGCAGCAGAGCGCCGAAGCCCAGCGTGCGTGCGGCGCGTCCGCTGCCCACCGCCATGCCGTCGAGGAACGGCGACATCAGCAGGGTGAGCAGCAGCCCCAGCAGGGCCGCGCCGCCCAGCCAGGCGGTGTGCCCGGCCATCGCGAACATCGCATCGCCGAACATCAGCGGGTCGAACTGCCGCGCCCAGGCACCGGCATGCACCGAGTGGTCGAGCAACGCAGCCAACATGCGCCACAGCGGCAACGCCACCACCGTGGCCGGCAGCAGCATCAGCAGCAGCCACAGCAGCAACAGGCGCCATTGCAGGGCGGCGCCCATGGCGGAGAACAGGGCACCGAAGCCGGCGCGCGGAGCAGTCGTCCTGGCCATCATCACAGCGTCACCAGCATCGAGTAGAAAGCTTGCAGCACCGCGGCCACGTCGGCCGTCCAGCGGCGCGAGGCGGCGCCGTTCGGTTTGGTGGTGCGGCTGTCGTTGAGTTTGTTGGCATCGAGGTAGACCTGCCGTTCGGGATCGAGCTCGGCGGAAACCACCTTGCTCGGCTTCGTGAAATCGAAGCGCGCCCAGCGGCGGTCGTCGTCCCAGCGCACGTCCTCGTGGCTGCCGTCGGCGAAGCTGACACGCAGCGTCTCGGGCACGCGGGCGCCATCGCGCAGCACGGTCACCGTGCTGCGCCACGGGAACGGCCCGGCGCTGCCCGGCCTGGCGTCGGGATGGGCCTTCTTCCAGTCCGCACGCTGTTTCGCGATCTGCTTGTCCAGCGCCTTCTGATCGGCCTCCACCGGCTTGCCGTCCTTCCAGCTCACGCCGGCCTGGGGCAGCACTTCCTGTGTGTCGATGTCGGCCACGCGATCGTCGATGTGCCGGGTGCCGTAGACGACCTGGTCGAAGATCTCGTTTACCGCCCCGGCGTCGCCCGAACCGTCGACCAGTGCCTGGCGCAGGTCGGCCACCGAGGGATGGCGGAACTTCCAGCGCTGGTAGTACAGGCGCATGGCTTTCTCCATCGCCGGCTCGCCGATGCGCTGCTCCAGGTCGTGCATCGCGGTGGCGGTGCGCGTGTAGACCGTGCCGTAGCTGGAGCTGGAAAGCCGGTCCCAGCTGTTCTGCGCCAGCGGATCCTCGGGTCGCCGCAGTTCGGCGCCAAGGCGCTCCATCTGGAACCCGCTCATCGCCGGTGCGATGCCCAGCCACTTCATGAACGGCGAAGCGAGCACGAGATCCTCGCGGCGCGCGCGCATCATGCGGTCGTCCCAGTACTCGTTCATGCCTTCGTCGAGCATCGGCTCCTCGAACTCGTTGGAGGCGAGGATGCCGTAGAAGTAGCCGTGGCCGAATTCGTGGATGTTAACGAAGTCGCTCATGTACTCGTCGATCGTGCCCGGCTCCACCTTCTTGTAGCCCTCGGAGGTGAAGAAGGTGGGGTATTCCATGCCGCCCGCCTCGTCAGCGTTGTACGGCGGGATCACCGCGGTGACCGTGCGGTACGGATACGGCGCGATGGTCTGCGAGAAATAGCCCAGCGAATCGATGGTGGATTTCAGCGTGGGCGCGGCACTGGCCACGTATTCGGGCGGGTAGATCACCCGCACGTCCACCTTCGGGCTGCCGGCGCCTGTGTACGTGCCGTCCAGCGTCTTGTAGCCCTTCGCCGCCACCCAGGCGAAATCGTGCACGTCGCCTTGCGCGTAGTGGTAAATGGTGCGGCCATTCGCCGACTGCGGCGCGCCCTGCAGCTGGCCCACCGCGCCCACGGTGTAGTCGCTGGGCACGTCCAGGTGCACGTCGTAGCTGCCGAAGTCGGCGTAGAACTCGCTGTTGAAATGGAACTCGTGCACGTTCCAGCGCACCTGCGTGGCGCCGCGCTCGCCCGGCAGTTCCAGCACGCCGATCTTCGGGAACCACTGGCCCACCAGATTGAAGTCGCCCCACCAGCCGGTGCGCTCCACCACGCGCGGCAGCTGGCTGAGGAAATCGATGTCCAGCGCCAGCGTGCCACTCGCGGGCACCGGCTGGGCGAGGTCGATGCGCACCACGGTGCGGTCGGTGGCCGGGCCGCCGTCGGGGTGCACGAAGCTCCACTTCAGCGTCGTACCGTCCTGTGCCACCTGCTGCAGGTGGATCCAGCCCCACTGGCCGTCCTTCAGCACCGCGTTGCCGCGCGAGCGGCCGTGCGCGGTGAGCACCTTGCGTTCGGTGAACCAGGTGCTGCCGTCGTTCTCGAACGCGTTGAGGTAGAGGTGGAAGTAGACGTGGCTGACCGCGCGGTCGCTGCGGTTGCGCCAGGTCATGTGTTCCTTGCCGGTCACCTGGTGCTTCGGCGCGTCGAGGCTGGCGTCGATCGCGTAGCTCACCACGCGGTCGGACAGCGTGGCTTGCTGGCCGGTGCGCTCGCCGCCCCACGCATCGGCCGCGCTGGGCGTGGTGACGATGGTCCGGTGCGCCGGCGCGAACGGAATGGGTTCCATCGAAGCTGGCGCCGTGCTGGCCACGGCCGGCGCCGCCGCGCTCCCCGCGGCCGCCGGCGCCTCCTGCGCGAAACACGCGCAAACCCCGCACCAGCCCACGGCCAACGCGGCGAGCCACAGCCCGCCCCTGCCCCTGATCGACCCCATTCGCGCTCTCCCCACGAGTTGTCCCGCCAGCCTGCGCCAGACCTTGGCCCGCCGTCATAGGCCAGAGGTCATGCATACAGGCGCATGCCCCCGCTAAGCTGCCGGACTGGCAGCGCGTGGCAAGCTGTGCGCCATCACCGAGTAGGAATCCCAACTTCATGCGCATCCTGCTGGCCGAAGACGATCCCTCCATCGCCGAAGGCATCTGCGCGTCGCTGCGCCACGGCAGCCACGCGGTCGACCACGTGGCCAGCGGCCAGCTGGCCGACGCCGCGCTGCGCGACCACGACTACGACCTGCTGGTGCTGGACCTGGGTCTGCCGCAGCTGGACGGCAGCGAAGTGCTGCGCCGGCTGCGCTCGCGCGGCGCCGGCGTGCCGGTGCTGGTGGTCACAGCGCGCGACGGGCTGGACGAGCGCATCCGCGTGCTCGACCTCGGCGCCGACGACTACCTGGTCAAGCCGTTCGCGCTCACCGAATTCGAGGCGCGGGTGCGCGCGCTGCTGCGCCGTAGCAGCAGCCAGGGCGTGCCCGAGCTCAGGCTCGGCCGGCTGCGGCTGGATCTGCCCGGCCACCGTGCCTGGCTGGACGAGGATCCGCTGGAACTCACCGCGCGCGAGTTCGGCCTGCTGGAGGCGCTGGCGTTGCGCGCCGACCGCGTCACCAGCCGAGCCCAGCTGATCGAGGCGCTGTGCAGCTGGGACGAGGAGCTGACCGACAACGGACTGGACATCGCGATCCATCGCCTGCGCCGCAAGCTCGAGGGCAGCGGCACCGGCGTGCGCACGATCCGCGGGCTGGGCTACCTGCTGGAAGAAACCGCCGAGGACGGCAAGCCCGCATGAGCCACGCCCCCGCCCGCCGCCCCAGCCTGCGCCGCCGCCTCCTGGGCTTCCTGCTGATCCCGGTGGCGCTCCTGCTGGTGCTGGATATCCTGCTCACCTACGGCGTGGCGCTCGGCTACTCCAACCACGTACACGACCGCGACCTCGGCAACGACGCGCTGACCCTGGCCAAGATGATGGGCAACGAGCAGCTGGGCGGCGAGCTGACCCCGCAAGCGCGCTTCCTGCTGCAGTACGACCCCAACGGCGACAGCTACTTCAGCGTGATCAGCCAGAAGCACGGTCTGCTGGCCGGCAACGGCCACCTGCCGCTGCCGGCACGGACGCCGGCCGTTGGCGCGCGGCCCGAGCTGTTCGACACCCGCATGGACGGACGCCCGCTGCGCGCGGTCACGCTCAGCACGGTGTCGAGCAGCCACCCCGACGAGCCCCTGGTCATCACTGTGGCCGAGACCCTGCACGACCGCCACGCGCAGGCACGCAGCATCCTGCTGCTGGCGATCCTCACCCAGGCGCTGCTGATCGTCTGCGTGCTGTCGCTGGTGTGGTTCGGGGTCACCCACGGCCTGCGCGTGCTCGATCCGCTGACCCTGCGGCTGGCCCGGCGCAACCACGAGCTGACCCCGGTCGGCGGCCCGGACGTGCCGCAGGAAATCCTGCCGCTGACCCGCACCATCGACGCGCTGTTCGCCCGCCTGCGCGGCATGCTGGCGCTGCACGACCGCTTCATCGCCGACGCCGCGCACCAGCTGCGCACGCCGCTCACGGGCTTGAGCCTGCACGTGGAGCGCGCGCTGGCCGACCCCGACCCGGCGAACGTGCACGACGCGCTCACCCACATCCGCCGGCTCACCCAGCGCGCCGCGCGCACCACCGCGCAGCTGCTGTCGCTGACCCGCGCGCAGGCACCGTCGACCGACACGGTCGAGCACGTGCCGCTGGAACTCACCCGACTGATCCCCGAGGCGGTGATGCAGCGCGTGCACGAGGCGCTGGCGGCCGGCGTGGACCTCGGCTACCAAGGGCCTGAGCAGGCGCTAAGCATCGACGGCCATGCTGCCAGCGTGCACGACCTGCTGGACAACCTGATCGACAACAGCATCCGCTACGCAGGCCGCGGCAGTACCGTCACCGTGAGCCTGCAGGCGCGCCCCGACGGCGGCGCCGACCTCGTGGTCGAGGACAACGGCCCGGGCGTGCCGCCCGAACTGCTGCCGCGGCTCAGCGAGCGTTTCTTCCGCGCACCGGGTGCCAGCGAGGAAGGCAGCGGCCTGGGGCTCGCGATCGTGCAGCGCATCGCCGAACGCCACCACGCCGAGGTGATCTACCAGCTCGGCGAGGAGCGCGGCCTGTGCGTGGAGGTGCGTTTCCCCGCTCCGCGGGCCCGCGACGGCGCGACGCCGCTCCCCGGAACGCCAACGGCGCGCTGACAGCCCCCGCACCCGGCCTGTATCCTTGGGCGGACTCGCACGGTCGTTACCCGCGCCTTCACCACCTATTGCTCCCCAGACCTGACCGTGGCCCTGACCCCATCGAAAACGCCGCCCCCCGCGCCGGCTCCGCAACACGCGGAGATCGGCATGGCTGAGGCCGCCACCGTGCCGCGCCGCCGCTGGCGTGCGCCCCTGCTCGGCGCCGCCATCGCGCTCGCCGGCTGCTCGGTGGCGATGCCGAAGCTGAACCCGCCGATCCCGGCGCAATGGCAGCATGCGATGGCGGCCCAGTCGGCCGCACCCGCCGACCTGCGCGATTGGTGGCGCGCGTTCGACGATCCGGCGCTGAATGCACTGGTCGACCAGGCCTTGGCGCGCAACCTCGACGTGGCGCAGGCGGTCGAACGGCTGCGCGCCGCACGCATCCTGCAGCGCCACGAGGGTGCGCGCTACCTGCCCTCGCTGAGCGCCCGCACCGAACAGACGATCGACCCGGACGCCAGCGCCTCGTACCTGGTGTCCGGCTTCGACGCCACCTGGGAACTCGGCCTGTTCGGCCGCGCCCAGGGCACCCGCCGCGAGGCGCAGGGCACGCTGGACGCTGGCACAGCCGACCTGCAGGCGGCCCGCGTGTCGGTGGTGGCCGAGGTGGTGCGCAACTGGATCGAGCTGCGCGCCGCCCAGCAGCAGGAACAACTGCTGCAGCAGATCGGCGAAGTGCGCGGCCGCCAGCTCGACCTGCTCACCGTGCGCCGGCGCCTGCAGCTGGCGCCGCCCGGTGCGGTGGACCAGGCGCAGGCGGCGGCGGCGCAGGCCGCGGCCGCATTGGCCGCACCGCGGCAGGCGATCAACGCGGCGGCGCAGCGGCTGGCCGTGCTGCTGGGCCGGAACCATCCCGATCCGGCCTGGCTGCAGCCCGGCCCGCAGCCGCGACTCGGCGCGTGGGCCCTGCCCGGCATGCCGGCCGACCTGCTGCGCACGCGTCCCGAGATCGCCCATGCCGAAGCCGACGTGCTGCGTGCCGCCGGCGAGCTGGGCGTGGCCCATGCCGACCGCTTTCCCAAGCTCGGCCTCGGCGCCTCGATGATCTGGGCCTCCGATCTCAACAACAACAAGAAGCACACCGTCTCCAACGGCCTGGTCTCGGTGGGCCCGCTGTTCGACATGCCGCTGTTCGACTGGGGCCTGCGCGCCGCCGCCGAGCACGCCAAGTCGCACGAACTCAAGGCCGCCGTGCTGGCCTACCGGCAAGCCGTGCTGCAGGGCGTGGCGGAAGTGGAAACCGCGCTGGGCACGCTGCAGCAACAGCAGCAGCGCGAACAACACACGCTGGACGCCTGGCAGGCGCTGCAGCGCGTCGACGAAACGCTGCAGACCCGCGTGAAGCTGAAGCTGGACAGCCCGCTGGCGCTGGCCGACGGCCGGCTCGCCTCAGACCAGGCCGCGATCGAGCTGGCCGATGCGCGCGCCAGCCGCAGCCTCGCCTACGTGGCGCTGTTCAAGGCGCTGGGCGGCGCGCCGCTGCCGGCGGACGAGGCGCCGCCCGGCGCGAAGTCCGGCACGCCGGCCGAGGCCTCGCCCTGATGGTGGCCCTGGCGCGCAAGACCCTGGTCTACGAATGGCGACGCTTCCTGCCCGCCATGATCGCAGTGGGCTTCGCCGGCCTGCTGCAGCTGCTGCAGCTGGCGCTGGTGCTGGGCATCTTCGGCGCCACCAGCGTCTACATCACCGGCTCGTCCGCCGACGTGTGGGTCGGTTTCCCCGGCACGCAGAGCGTGGGCTCGGGCCGCTCGATCGACGCCAACGTGGAATCGCGCATCCTGATGGATCCGGCGGTGACGCGGGTCGAGCCTTACGAATGGATCGACGGCGACTGGCGTGGTACGGGCGAGACCGGCGGCGTGTCGGTATTCGTCTCCGGCATCGATCCCGCCGCCGACGGCCTGATGCTCTCCAAGGTGCTGCCGCCCTCATTGCGCGCGCGGTTGGCCGAACCGGATGCAGTGATCGTGGATCGCGCCGACCTCGACAAGCTGGGCGTGGAACTGGACCAGACCGCCACCATCAACGGCCATCGCGTGCGCGTGGTCGGCGTCAGCAGCGGCCTGCGCGGCCTCGGCGGCATCAACGTAATCGCCTCGCTGGACACCGCGCGCCAACTGGACACCGACGCCGCCGACAACGGTCCCACCTACCTCGTCGCCAAGCTGCGCGACCCGACCCAGGCCGACGCCGTGGCCATTCGCCTGCGCGGCAGCAGCGAGTTCGGCCCCTACACCACGTGGAGCGCCGCCGACTTCGCCCACATCTCCGTGATCTACTGGTTGTTCGACACCGGCGCCGGCGCCGGCGTGCTGTTCCTCGCCGGCATCGTGTTCCTGGTCGGCGCGGTGATCACCAGCCAGACCCTGGTGGGCGCGGTGCAAGGCTCGGTGCGCGAGTACGCCACGCTCAATGCGCTGGGCGTGGGTGTGGGCGCATTGCGCAAGGTGGTACTGGAACAAGCGTTCTGGGTGGGGGCGCTGGGCCTGATCGGTGCCACCGTGCTGGGCGTGGTGGTGCTGCTGCTGGCACGCAGCCAGGACGTGCCGGTGGAGCTGGGACCGCTGGCGGCGATCGCCTGCATCGCGCTGGTGATGGGCCAGGCCGCGGTATCCGGCATGGCGGCGATGCGCAGCATGCGCCGGATCGATCCGGCCACCTTGCTGAGGTGAACGGGATGCCGCACGCCATCGCCACTGCCACGACGCCGCGCGCCCCGATCCTGCGCGCCGACCGCGTGTGCAAGGCCTTCGACTCCGGGCGCCAGCACACCCAGGTGCTGGACCAGCTGTCGCTGGACATCGACCCCGGCGAGCTCACCCTGATCTCCGGCCCTTCCGGCTGCGGCAAGAGCACCTTGCTGGCGGTCCTCAGCGGCCTGCAGAAGGTGGACAGCGGCCGCGTGCAAGCTCTCGGCAGCGAGCTGGGCCAGCTCGACCTGCGCGCGCTGGAGCACTTCCGCCTGCAGCACACCGGCTTCGTGTTCCAGGGCTTCAACCTGTTCCCCGCGCTCACCGCGCTGGAGCAGGTGGAACTGCCGCTCAACCACATGGGCTTGTCGAAGCAGGAGGCGCGCGAGCGCGCCCGCCGCTCGCTGGAGGAAGTGGGACTGGCCCACCGCATCAGGCTGCGCCCCTCGGAACTCTCCGGCGGCGAGAAGCAGCGCGTGGCGATCGCCCGCGCACTGGCCAAGGAGCCGGAGCTGCTGTTCGCCGACGAGCCCACCAGCGCGCTGGACGCCGCCAACGGCCAGACCATCATCGACATCCTGCACACCATCGCCCGCACCCACGGCACCACCGTGCTGTGCGTGAGCCACGACCCACGCCTGGTCGCCCACGCCGATCGCGTGCTGGCGATGGAGGACGGCCGCATTCTCAGCGACCGGCGCCCCGACGCCTAAGAGCCTGTTTATGATCCCCAAACACTTCGCGTTGTCATCGGGTGGCCGTCAGGTGGCAGGGCACGGCGCTGGCCTGACTGGCCGTCAGGCCAAGCTGCGCGCTGCCGCATGGCAGCCACCCGATGGCAACCCGCAGGGTCGGGTCTGTTTGCCCGCATGCCCGCGTCATCACTCGGTCGTGGACGGACGTCCACTTCTTCGCTCTTCCTTGGCCTGCGCGCAAACAGCTCCCGGCGCGGAGTGCTTGGGGATCATAAACAGGCTCTAAGGAAACCCCGCCATGACGCCGACCGCTTCTCGTCCGTCTTCGCCCGCGCGCCTCGCGGCGCTGCTGCGGCCCGCCGGATTCGCGCTGGCCACCACCCTGCTGCTCGCCGCCTGCTCCAGGCACGCGGAACCGGCCGCCGCGACAGCGGCCGCGCCCAGCTACGCTGCAGTGGCGCGCGGCCGCGTCGACATCGAAGGCGGCCTGCTCGCGCTGGCGATGCCGCGCGAAGGCACGCTCGCCACCGTCGCCGTGCACGAGGGCGAACAGGTGAAGCAGGGCCAGCTGCTGGCCGCGCTGGACACCCGCCCTGCCCAGCTCGCGGTGGACGCCGCCCAGGCGCAGCTGGAGCAGGCGCAGGCCCAGCTCAAGCTGCTGGCCATCAAGCAGGCCGCCGCGAAGCAGCGCGCCGACCGGCTCGCCGCCGCCGCCGCCGCCGGCGCGGGCGACGGCCAGAGCGCGGACGACGCGCGCGAAGCCAGCAACCAGCTCGGCGCCGAGCACGACGCCGATCAGGCCGCGGTGGACATGGCCGCGCAGAAACTCGCCGAGGCGAAGTACGAACTGGCCCAGCGCAGCCTGCGCGCGCCGTTCGACGCGGTGGTGGTGCACGTGATGGCCCAGCCCGGCGCCAGCGTCTCGCCCGGCGCCGGTCCGCTGTTCACCCTGCTGCCGAACAAGCCGCGCATCGTGCGCGCCGAACTCAACGAAAGCTTCGTCACCGCGGTGAAGCCCGGCATGCGCGCCGAGGTGGTCGCCAACGACGACGCCGAGAACGGCCACTGGAGCGCCCACGTGCTGCGCGTGGGCCAGGTCTACGGCCCCGCCACGCTGGAGAACGACCCGCAGATCCGCGCCAACGCACGCACGGTGGAATGCGTGCTGGCCTTCGACCAACCCGAACAGCAGCTGCGCATCGGGCAGCGGGTGATCGTGCGGTTCCTGCCTGACGGCAGGCGCTGATTCGCTTTGCTCCCCTCTCCCGCTTGCGGGAGAGGGGCCGGGGGAGAGGGCGCTCTTCGTTCTTCGATTGCAAGTTTGCAAAGCGGTTTCGTGCGCCCGTTGGGCGCCCGAGTTACTTCTCCTTTGCTTGTCCAAAGGAGAAGTAACCAAGAGGAAACGACACCCCGATGGCACGCCCTCCAGGCATCGGGCAACCGCTCCTGCGTTGCCTCAACTCGGGCATCCATGCCCTCGCCATGCCCTGCGGGTGCGCGGACGGGTTACGGGGTTTTTCGACGGGACTCCTGTCCCGGCGAAAAACTGGCCGGCATCCCTGCCGGCCATCCTACGGACTTTCCTCCACCCGCCCGCCGCGCCATAGGGGCCCCGGGTGAAGCAGCGCGCTCCCAGCGCGCAGAAGCAAGAACGACAGCAA
>Ga0207702_10000325_pt1 | contig 54690 bp, 55 predicted proteins | sample KBSCornC62_FD_184302 | JGI IMG/M metagenome (GOLD analysis project Ga0207702, IMG submission 184302) | Corn rhizosphere microbial communities from Kellogg Biological Station, Michigan, USA - KBS Corn C6-2 (SPAdes) (version 2) | ecosystem: Host-associated > Plants > Roots > Rhizosphere > Soil ...
ATGCACTATGATCTCGGATATTTCGACCTGGAGCAGAAAACCCTGCAACCCCTCGACAACCCGTTCGGCACGAGGTTGTCACCCATGTCTTAGGTACGTTCCGTTACCGATGTGTCCGGGCTGGACAGGGGACTAGTGGTAGCGAGAGAGGGACTCGAACCCCCGACCCCAGGATTATGATTCCCGTGCTCTAACCAGCTGAGCTACCTCGCCACGGTTCGCCGTCACGGGTCTAACTACCGCAGGCGCGAACGCGCGGCATATAAGAAGTCGCTCCGGGGCATGTCAAGCAAACCCGGCTGGTCCTTCAAGCCGTTGCAAATCAGCCGCTATTTCGGCCGGATCGTGGGGTCGCCGCCGGGGCTGCCGGGCGGCGGGATCACCGGCATGTTGCCGGTTTCCGGCGTCGGCGCGCGCATCGCGGGATCGACGCCCGCGGGCGGGCACAGCACGCCGTCGGATTGGGCCAGTTTATCGCCCAAGGGCGCCTGGCCCGTGGTCATGCCTTTCGGCGCGATATTGCCTTGCGGCGTGGTTTGCGTCGGCGCGCAGCCGGTGGCGCGATCGGGCGCTGATGGAGCGGTCTGCGCCGGAGGCGTCGCCGCCGTCGGCGGGGCCTGCGCCGCGGCCGGGCCCGATATTGCGATCAGCGCGCATGACAAAAAGACAGCGGGTTTTATCGTCATGCGGAGAAAACCGCCTGCGCGCGTGGATGTTCCGGTGCGGCAGTCGTTTTAACCTCGCCACAGCCGGTTCCGCTTCGCGGCGTGCCGCAAAACTTCAGGCCTTGCGATACCGGATCAGCGAAAAATGCCCCATCGGCGGCATTGGACGCCGCTCGGTCAGGCTGACGCCGCCGTGGCCGGCCGCCCAATTCACCAGCCGCGCCCACGGAAATTCCGGACGCCAGCCGAGCCGGCGCGCCAATGGCGCGAACGCCAGTTCGAACCAGCGGCGCGGGCCGCTTTCGGCGCCGATGTGATTGACCAGGATCAATTCGCCGCCGGGTTTCAGCACGCGAATGAAATCATCCAGCGTGCGCTCGGGATCGGGCACCGCGGTGATGACATATTGCGCCACCACGGCGTCGAAAAACCCGTCGGGGAACGCGAGGTTTTTCGCGTCCATCACCGCGAGCGTCTCGACATTGGCGAGCCCCAGCGCGCGCACGCGCTGCTGCGCCTTGCGCAGCATCGGCTCAGAAATGTCGACGCCGCACAACCGCGTGGTCGACGAATAATCCGACAGCGACAGACCGGTGCCGACGCCGACATCGAGGATCCGGCCACCGATCTTGTCGGCCTCCGCGATGGTCGATTGGCGGCCGTGGTCGAACACCTTGCCGAACACGAGATCGTAGATCGGCGCCCAGCGGCCATAAGCCTTGGCGACCCCCGCGCGGTCGATGTCCCCAGCCATGCCCCTCACGCCCCAGGATTGTTATCCGCGGATGGCCTCGACCACCGGCCGCGGCGCTGCGGATGCGGCGTTCTTGGCCGCCGCATTTCTTGCGCTGGCGCTCTGGATAAAGCCGCCGCCGAGCACGCGCGCCTGTCCCGAAGGCGCATCATAGAACACGCAGGCCTGGCCGGGAGAAACGCCCTCTTCGCCGGCGACCAGTTCGACTTCATAACCGCCACCCGTGGCGCGCAGCCATGCCGGCTGCGGCGCGCGGGTCGAGCGTACCCGCACGAAAATCTCGAGCCCATTGCCGACCGCGCGATCGAGCGCGCCGTCGCCGATCCAGTTGACGTCGCGCAGCACGATGCGGTCCATCCGCAGCGCTTCGCGCGGTCCGACCACGACGCGGCGGCTCGCGGCATCGAGCCTGACCACATAGAGCGGCGCACTGGCCGCGATGCCGAGCCCCTTGCGCTGGCCGACGGTGAAATGAACGATGCCCTGATGGGCTCCGATGACATGGCCGTCGAGGTCGACGATGTCGCCGGGCTCCATCGCGTTCGGCCGCAACCGGCCGATGATGTCGGTATAGCGTCCGGTCGGCACGAAGCAGATGTCCTGGCTGTCCTGCTTGTCCGCGACTTCGAGGCCGAAGCGCCGCGCCAGTTCGCGCGCCTGCGGCTTGGTCATGTCGCCGAGCGGAAAGCGCAGATAATCAAGCTGCTCACGGGTGGTTGCGAACAGGAAATAGCTCTGGTCGCGATCGGCATCGGCGGCGCAGACCAGCGCGCGCGATCCGTCGGCCATGCGGCGCGAGGCCACGTAATGGCCGGTCGCTAGCGCCTTGGCGCCGAGTTCGCGCGCGGTTTCCAGCAGGTCGCGAAACTTGACCGAACGGTTGCACTCGATGCACGGCACCGGCGTCTCGCCGGAGGCATAGCTGTCGGCAAAATTGTCGATCACCTGTTCGCGGAAGCGGCTTTCGTAATCCAGCACGTAATGCGGGATGCCGATCCGCTCGGCGACATTGCGGGCGTCGTGGATGTCCTGCCCGGCGCAGCAGGCGCCCTTGCGATGGGTGGCCGCGCCATGATCGTAGAGCTGCAGCGTTATGCCGACGACGTCATAGCCTTCCGACTTCAACAGCGCAGCCGTGGCCGAGGAATCGACGCCGCCGGACATGGCGACCACGACCCTGGTGTCCTGCGGACGGCCTTCGAGTTCCAAACTGTTGAGCATGGTTCCGGTCATCGATGCGATCGCGGCGGCATCGAGCGCGCCGTGGTCAGAAGAGAGTTGGCAAACCGGTTCCGGGGAAGCGAGATCGCCCTGTCGGAACGCACCCTTTAATATAGGCGGCATTCCCGTGAGGCAATCACGGCGGACACCCCTTTTGCGCGGTCGAAAACGGCAAATCTTGCCTAGGGGCAGAAAAGGTGGTCCCCCGGGCGCTCCAAAAGCAGTCCGCCGCGATCCCAAGCCATTGATAGATATAGATATTTTCTGAGACCGCGGCTGGCCCGGTCCTTGCTGATCCCTGGGGTGAGATTCACCGCCAGAGGCCCTCCGTGCAAAGCGTCACGCCAGAAGCAGCGACCAACATGTTTTCGAGCGCGCCGTCCAGGTTCGCGCGACAGACGTCCGATCCATCGCAAGGCGGCAGCGATATTTTCGCGGGCCTCGTCAACAGCAATACCGCCGCCGAGGCCAATAACGTGCTGCCGCAGACGCCGCCGCCGAGCCAGTCGGCGCCCCCGCCGCGCTGGTCCGACAACAACAATTCGGCGCCTGCGAACAATAACGACAACAACCAGCCGTCGAACGCGGTATCCGCCAACAATAACAATAATGCGGACAACAATCAGGGCCCGCCGCCAGCATCCTCTTCCGACGCCAGCAGCAACGCGCCGCAGCGTTCCCGGTCAAAATCCGCTTCGTCGAAGGCCGATGGCTCGACTTCGACGTCGGACGGCAGCGGTTCGACCACCGATTCGAGCACCGCTTCCACCGATCAGACGCCGCAGGACGGTACCGTCATCGCCGTGCCGACTCCGGTCGCGGTGGCGATTCCCGTGATCGCGGCAATCACAACCACGCCCACGACTACCCCCTCGACCACCGGCACCACGCCGCTTGCGATCGCCGCCGCGGCGCTGGCGGCCAGCCAGTCGGCGACCGCCCCGGTTGTGGCCACGTCGGCGCAGGCCACCCTTGCCGCCGCCGATGCGACCACCGCCACGACGGCGGGCGATACCACCGGCGCGACATCGACCACAAAGACCGCCGCAACCGGTACGTCGGCAACAGCAGCGAAGCCTGCGCCGCGGACCGGCTTCGCTGTTGCAGCCGACGCCACGGCAGTCGCGACGGTCGCGGCGACGACGCCCGTCGCAAAGGACCCGAACGCCAAGGCCGCAACCACGGCGCAAACCGACAGCAAGGCCCCGGACAGTTCAGACGCCTCGACCCAGGCCAACGCGACCGCGGCCACCACGCCGCAACCCGCCACATCAGGCAAACCGGCCGCAGCCGACAGCACCGCTGCTGCGACCGTGAATGCCGACGGCTCCGCCAATTCCCCGGCGACACCGGCGGCCGGCGCGCCGGCGCATGATCATTCCACGACCGCAACCGCCGAACGCCCGGCGACCGCTTCCACCGAGACCAACGTGCAGGCCGCGGGCGCGTTTTCCGTGCAACTTCCCACCACGACAGCGGCAAGCCTAGCCGCCGCCGGGCCGTTGACCGCCACGGCGGTGACAAGCGCGGCGGTGCCGCTGAGCGGGCTCGCGGTCGAGATCGCCGCCTCCGCCAAGGACGGCAAGAGCAATTTCGAGATCCGGCTCGACCCGGCCGACCTCGGCCGCATCGATGTTCGCATCAGCGTCGACTCCAGCGGCCAGATGACCTCGCATTTGATGGTCGAGAAACCGGAAACGCTGTCGATGCTGCAGCAGGACGCGCCCCAATTGCAGCAGGCGCTCAGCGACGCCGGCTTCAAGACCGGCGACAGCGGCCTGCAATTCAGCCTGCGCGACCAGTCGTCCTCCGGACAGAACAGCGGCAATGACAGCAACCGCAACGCCCAGCGGCTGGTGATCGCACCCGAGGATATCGCCCCCGCCGCACCGGCGGGGCGAAGCTATGGCCGGATGCTCGGATCCAGCAGCGGCGTAGACATCAGCGTTTGAGGAGACGGCCATGACCACCACAGCAGCAGCCAACACCCCCTCGCCGATCGTTTCTGGCACCACGACCCCTCCGGCGGGTTCCTCCACGACGTCCTCGGCGGCGGCGACCAACGCGATGGCCTCGCAGCAGATCGCCGGCAACTTCCAGAGCTTCCTGCAACTGCTGACCACGCAATTGCAGAACCAGAACCCGCTCGATCCGCTCGATACCAACCAGTTCACCCAGCAGCTGGTCGAATTCGCCGGCGTCCAGCAACAGCTCAACACCAACGCCTCGCTTGGGACGCTGGTCTCCTTGCAGCAGACCGCGCAATCGACCCAGGCGCTCGGCTTCGTCGGCAAGACCGCCGTGGTAAAGGGCTCTACCGCCGCGCTGACCAACAGCACCGCGACCTGGCAGGTCAATATTCCGACCGCCTCCACCATCAGCATCAGCATCGCCAACTCGACCGGCCAGACCGTGTTCACCGGCAGCTACGACGCCTCCGCCGGCAACAACCAGCCGTTCGAATGGAACGGCGCGAGCAATGACGGCACGCAAAATCCGGCCGGCAATTACACCATGACCGCGACCGCCAAGGACGCCGGCGGCAACACGGTGGCGGTGACCACCGCGGTCGAAGGCACCGTCAATTCGGTCGACCTGACCCAGTCGCCGCCTTTGTTGTCGATCGGCGGCCAGACCTACACGGTCAGCCAGATCCAGAGCATCGTAAACTGACCAAAGCCTGAGGCTGTGGCCGGCCCCGCGGCCGATTAACTGCTCTTCAATCCTCCGATACCAGTCGATTCCAGCCAATCCGGGCGCCCGAAACGGCGCCCGGATGCGCTTCGTCACGGCATTTTCAAGGAGATTCGTATTGAAGCCTTGGGCTTAGGCAAATTTTAAGTCGCGACAGGTACGTTGTTCCAGTGAGTTCAGTGGTTGAGAGTTTGTGAGTACGCCATGACAGAACCCCATCGCCCGAGGGTAAAATACGTCATCGGGCCCGACGGCAGTCCGTTAACGATCGCGGATCTGCCCGCACCCGGAACCAAACGGTGGGTTATTCGCCGTAAGGCCGAAGTTGTTGCCGCCGTTCGTGGTGGTCTGCTCTCCCTTGAGGAGGCCTGCAGCCGCTATACCCTGACGGTCGATGAATTCCTGTCCTGGCAGTTTTCCATCGATCAGCATGGCCTTGCCGGTTTGCGCACCACCCGCATCCAGCAATATCGCCAATAAGTCCCGAATCCTTCGAATTTGATGAAGATCGGCCTCGTTTCGCGAGGCCGATCTTTTTCATTTGGAAGTTTCGTCACCGCCCTTAACCTTCGTTAACCATATGGAAACCATCCCATAGGCAATAATTGCCCACCTCGGCGCTTGGCGCCGAATCTCGGGGGCGGTTGGTTTTGCAGAGTCTGTTGAGCTTTCTCAAAGGTCTGGGCGCTTCGCGGCTGATGGCGATGATGGCGGTGACCGTCGCGCTGATCGGCTTTTTCGCCTTTGTCATCATCCGGGTCACCACCCCGCAGATGACCACTTTGTTCACCGACCTCTCCACCGAAGATTCCTCCGCCATCATCAAGGACCTGGAGCGCCAGGCCATCCCCTACGAGTTGCGCAACGACGGCGCGGTCATCATGGTGCCCAAGGACAAGGTCACCCGGCTGCGGATGAAGCTCGCCGAGGGCGGCCTGCCCAAGGGCGGCGGGGTCGGCTACGAGATCTTCGACAAATCGGATGCGCTGGGCACCACCAGCTTCGTCCAGAACATCAATCATTTGCGCGCGCTGGAGGGGGAACTCGCCCGCACCATCCGCGCCATCGACCGGATCCAGGCCGCGAGAGTGCATCTGGTGCTGCCTGAAAAGCCGCTGTTCTCCCGCGAGACCCCGGAGCCGTCGGCCTCGATCGTGGTGCGGGTGCGAGGCAGCCTTGAGCCGCAGCAGATCCGGGCGATCCGCCATCTGGTCGCCTCCGCCGTCAGCGGGTTGAAGCCGCAGCGGGTGTCGATCGTCGACGAGGCCGGCCAGCTTTTGGCCGACGGCGAGGCTGGCGACAACGAGAACGTCGTCGGCGACGAGCGCCGCAATGCCTACGAAAAACGGCTGCGCAACGAGGTCGAGGCGATCGTGTCCTCGGTGGTCGGCGCCGGCCGCGCCCGCGTCCAGCTCTCCGCCGACTTCGACTACAACAAGGTCACGCAGACCTCGGACAAGTTCGATCCCGAGGGCCGGGTGCTGCGCTCGAGCCAGACGCGCGAAGAATCCTCCGCCACGACCGACAATAACGGCCAGGTCACCGTCAACAACGAACTGCCGGGCAACCAGCAAGCGGGCGGCGCGGCCCCCAAGGACCAGAGCAAGAAGACCGAGGAAACCAACAATTACGAGATCTCCCACACCACCAAGACCGAAATAACCGAAGCCGGGCGGGTCAACCGCATCTCGGTCGCGGTGCTGGTCGACGGCGTCTACACCAAGGGCGAAAAGGGCGACATGGTCTACAAGGAGCGCAGCAAGGACGAGCTGGAGCGCATCGCGACCCTGGTCCGTTCGGCGATCGGCTTCGACCAGAAGCGCGGCGATCAGGTCGAGGTCGTCAACCTCAAATTCGCCGAAGCGCCGGCAGCGGCCCCGATCCCCGAGCCGACCGGGTTCATGAGCATGTTCCAGTTCACCAAGGACGATTTGATGTACTTCATCGAGCTCGCGGTGATGATGCTGCTGAGCCTCGTGGTGCTGTTCATGGTGATCCGGCCGCTGGTCCGGCGCATCCTGGCCGCCGAAGTGATCCCGGCGCTCGCCGAAAATCACGCCGCGCCGGCGCTGACCGACGGCACCGCGGAAGCCGCAGGCGGCCAGAGCATGGTGCCCGCCGCCCTCAACCCGGTCGACGTCGCCCAGGTGCAGGGCCAGGTCCATGCCCAGACGGTGCATCGCGTCGGCGAACTGGCCGAGCGCAACCCGAATGAGACCGCCAATATCGTGCGTCAGTGGCTCTCGGAACCGGCGGCGTGATCTGACATGGCCCTTCCCGCTCAATCCAACGCCAACGACATCTCCACCGTGATCGCCACGCTGGCGAGCCGTCAGGGTAATCGGCCGAAAGGCCCGCCGCTGACCGGCCCGAAGCGCGCCGCGATCCTGATGCTGGCGCTCGGCGAGCAATATGGCGGCAAGGTGTGGTCGCTGCTCGACGACGACGAGGTGCGGGAGCTGTCGATCGTGATGTCGACGCTCGGCACCGTCGAGGCCGATGTGGTGGAAGATTTGCTGCTCGAATTCGTGTCGCGGATGTCGGCCTCCGGCGCGCTGATGGGCACCTTCGACGGCACCGAGCGGCTGCTGCAGCAATATCTGCCGCCGGAGCGCGTCAACGGCATCATGGACGAAATCCGCGGCCCCGCCGGCCGCAACATGTGGGAAAAGCTTTCCAACGTGCAGGAGGAGGTCCTCGCCAACTATCTCAAGAACGAATATCCGCAGACCATCGCCGTCGTGCTTTCGAAGCTGAAGCCGGAACACGCCGCGCGCGTGCTGGCGATCTTGCCCGAGGACATGGCGCTCGACGTGGTCGGCCGCATGCTGCGGATGGAAGCGGTGCAGAAGGAAGTGATCGAGCGCGTCGAGCAGACGCTGCGCACCGAATTCATGTCCAATTTGTCGCAGACCCGCCGCCGCGACGCCCACGAGGTGATGGCGGAAATCTTCAACAATTTCGACCGCCAGACCGAAACCCGCTTCATCACCTCGCTGGAAGAGGATAACCGCGAATCCGCCGAGCGCATCAAGGCGCTGATGTTCACCTTCGACGATCTCGTCAAGCTGGATGCCGGCTCGGCGCAGACGCTGATGCGCAACGTCGACAAGGACAAGCTCGGTGTCGCGCTGAAGAGCGCCAACGAGGAGGTGCGCGCCTTCTTCCTCGGCAACATGTCCTCGCGCGCCGGCAAGATGCTGCTCGACGACATGGCGGCGCTCGGCCCGGTGCGCCTGCGCGACGTCGACGAGGCGCAGGCGCTGCTGGTCAATCTGGCAAAGGACCTCGCCGCCAAGGGCGAGATCATGCTGACCAAGAACCGCGCCGACGACGAGCTGGTGTACTGATGGCCGCCCCCGCAAAATTCATGTTCGACATGGACTTCGCCGCCCCGGACAAGGCGCGCGAAAAGCCGCCGACCGCCGCCGACATCGCGCAGAAGGTCGCGGCCGCCGAGGCCAGGGCCTATCGCGACGGCTTTGACGCCGCCCAGCGCGAGGCCAAGGTGGAAAGCGACCGCCGGGCCGCGCTGGCGCTGGAGGAGATCGGCATCGCCATCAAGGGCATCGCCTCGCGCTTTGCCGGCATCGAGACCAGGATGGAGACCGAGGCGGTCGACGTCGCGGTCGCGGTGGCGCGCAAACTGTGCAGCGAACTGATCGCCGCCGAGCCGCTCGGCGAGATCACCGGCCTCGTCAAGGACTGCTTCTCGCATCTGGTATCGACACCGCATCTGGTCGTCCGGATCAGCGATTCCCTTTACGAGGACGCGCGCGAGCGGATCGAAAAGCTCTCGAAGCAGAGCGGCTTCGAAGGCCGCCTGGTGATCCTGGCCGAGCCTTCGATCCCGACCGGCGACTGCAAGATCGAATGGGCCGATGGCGGCGTGGTGCTGGAGCGCGCGGCGATCGAGGCAAAAATCAACGAACTCGTAGGACGCTATATGGCGTCCCGCGGGCAGGCCTGAATGAAGGGCCAAAGGAGCAATGAGGGCTAGACCATGAGCGACACCGACACCCAAGTCCCGTTGCCCGATCTCAACGCCGCCGATACGCCGGCGCCGGTTGATGACATCGGCTACAACGAAGACGAGCAAACCGCGCGGATCGCCGCCGATCTGGAGGCGGTGTTCGACGTGCCGGTACAGGTCTCCGCCGTGCTCGGCCGCTCCAAGATGGATGTCGGCGAATTGCTCAAGCTCGGGCCCGGCACCGTGCTGGAGCTCGACCGCAGGGTCGGCGAGTCCATCGACATCTACGTCAACAATCGCCTGGTCGCCCGCGGCGAGGTGGTGCTGGTCGAAGACAAGCTCGGCGTCACGATGACGGAAATCATCAAGGCGGAAAAGAACTAGCGCATGATCCGGAAAAGTGGACACCGGTTTTCCGAAAAGATCATGCGCAAATAAAGAGACTCTTTTTACGGCGCCCGAACGGCGCCAACAGACGAACAGGAGACTACCATGCGGCTTCTCATCGTTGGCACATTGAAGGGCCAGCTCACGACGGCCACCAAGATCGCGATGGAAAACGGCGCTTCCGTCACGCATGCGGAGGACCACGAGCAGGCGATGCGGGTGCTGCGCGGCGGCAAGGGCGCCGACCTCTTGCTGGTCGACGTCGCCCTCGACATCCGCGACCTGGTGATGCGGCTGGAAGCCGAACATATCCACGTGCCGATCGTGGCCTGCGGCATCTCCTCCGACGCCCGCGCCGCGGTCGCCGCGATCCATGCCGGCGCCAAGGAATACATTCCGCTGCCGCCCGATCCGGAACTGATCGCAGCCGTCCTGGCCGCGGTCGCCAACGATTCCCGCGACATGGTCTATCGCGACGAGGCGATGGCCAAGGTGATAAAACTGGCGCAGCAGATCGCGGGCTCGGATGCTTCTGTGATGATCACCGGCGAATCCGGCACCGGCAAGGAGGTGCTGGCGCGCTATGTCCATACCCGCTCCAACCGCGCCAAGCGGCCGTTCATCAGCATCAATTGCGCGGCGATCCCCGAGCACCTCTTGGAATCCGAACTGTTCGGCCATGAGAAGGGCGCCTTCACCGGCGCGGTGGCGCGACGCATCGGCAAGTTCGAGGAAGCCACCGGCGGCACGCTGTTGTTGGACGAAATTTCGGAAATGGACGTGCGGCTGCAGTCAAAACTGCTGCGCGCGATCCAGGAGCGCGTGATCGACCGCGTCGGCGGTACCCGGCCGGTGCCGGTCGATATCCGCATCATCGCGACCTCGAACCGCAACCTTGCCGACGCCGTGCGCGAAGGTTCGTTCCGCGAGGACCTGCTGTTTCGGCTCAACGTCGTCAATCTGAAGATCCCGCCGCTGCGCGAGCGCCCGGCCGACATCCTCGAACTGGCGCAGCATTTTGCCAAGAAATATGCCGACGCCAACGGCGTGCCGGCCCGGCCGCTGTCGGCGGAAGCGCGAAGGGTTTTGACCACCAACCGCTGGCAGGGCAACGTCCGCGAACTGGAAAACACCATCCATCGCTCGGTGCTGATGGCGCAAGGCGACGAGATCGGCGTCGAGGCCATCATCACGCCGGATGGCGATCGCCTCGATATCGCGAAGACCGCGCCCGCGGTGGCGCACGCCACCTTCGCGGCCGAGCAGGTCACCCGCGCATTGGTCGGCCGCACCGTCGCCGACGTCGAGCGCGATTTGATCCTGGAGACGCTGAAACATTGCCTGGGCAATCGTACCCACGCCGCCAACATCCTGGGCATCTCGATCCGCACCTTGCGCAACAAGCTCAACGAATACGCCGACGGCGGCCTGCCGATCACCCCCGCCGGCGCCGGCGACTTCCACCGCGTCGCCGCGGCGGTGGGGTGAGTGAGAGGCAACGCGTCTTTTTCCCTCTCCCCTTGCAGGAGAAGGTGGCGCCAACGGGTCGCGCGAATGCGCGCCCCATGACAGGCTCCGCGAAGCAATCCAGCCTGCGTGAGCGAAGCGGCGTGCGCCGGATATCGCTCCGCTGATCCCGGCTACGTCTTCCGCGCTTGACCCGGGGCGGCTACTGTCGGCTCACAACGATGAGGGGGAAACAGCCCATGACCTCTGCCGACAGCTATTTCGATCTCGGACCCTACAGCCGCAAGGTCACGACGTCGGCGCCGGAGGCTCAACTCTGGTTCGACCGCGGACTGAACTGGCTGTTCGGCTTCAACCATGGCGAGGCGATCAAATGTTTTCGTAAGGCGCTTGGCCACGACCCGCAATGCGCGATGGCGCATTGGGGCATCAGTTATGCGTCGGGGCCGAACTATAACGTGCCCTGGAAGCGCTACGACCCGCTCGGCCGGCAGCAGGCGCTGTCGGCATCGTACGACGCCATGCTCGACGCGCAGGCGCATGCGGACAAGGCAAGCCCGGTCGAGCGCGCGATGATCGCGGCGCTGCCGGCGCGTTATCCGCAGCGCGAGGCGATCGAGGACATGACGCCGTGGGACAAGGCTTACGCGGCGCAAATGCGCAAGGTGTTTTCGGCGTATCCCGGCGATCTCGAGGTGCGCACCGTGTTTGCCGACGCGATCATGAACGAGACGCCGTGGCAGATGTGGGATCTGCGCTCGGGCAAGCCCACCGAGGGCGCCGCGACGCTGGAATGCAAGGCCGTCCTCGAACAGGCGTTCGCGGATATGCCCGCGGCGTGGGATCACCCCGGCCTCTTGCATCTCTACGTCCACCTGATGGAGATGTCGCCGTTCCCGGAACGCGCGCTGCGCGCCGGCGACCGCTTGCGCGACATCATGCCGGACTCCGGTCACCTGATTCATATGGCTACCCATCTCGACGTGCTGTGCGGGCACTACAACGACGTGCTTCATTATAACCGGAAGGCGCTCAAGACCGACCGCAGGTTTTTGGCCTATTCCGACGATCCCGGCATCTACCGCGCCTATGTCATCCACAATTTCCATTTTGCCATTTACGGCGCGACGTTCCTCGGCCAGTACCGGCCCGCGATCGAAGCCGCCGAAGAGCTGATCGCCACCATCCCCGAAGTGGTGCTGCGCGTGCCATCGCCGCCGATGGCGGATTTCCTCGAGGGCTATCTGACCATGAAGCAGCACGTGCTGGTGCGCTTCGGCAGATGGCGCGAGATCATCGCGCAGGACTTGCCCAAGGACCGCGAGCTGTACTGCTCGAACGTCGCCATGCTGCATTACGCCAAGGCAGTGGCGCATTCGGCGCTCGGCAACGTCGCGGAGGCAGAGGCCGAGAGGGCTTCCTTCATCGCGGCAAAGGCGCGGGTGCCGAAAACCCGCCGCGTGCACAACAACACCATGATCGATATCCTCGGCGTTGCCGAAGCGATGCTCAATGGCGAGCTGGAATATCGCAAGCAGAACTTTGAGATCGCCTTCGCGCATTTACGCAAATCCGTCGAACTCAGCGACGCCCTGCCCTATGACGAGCCGTGGGGATGGATGCAGCCGACCCGCCACGCGCTCGGCGCGCTGTTGCTCGAACAGGGACGGATCGAGGAGGCCGAGGCGGTCTATCGGTCCGATCTCGGGCTCGACGGCAAGCTGAGCCGGGCCTGCCAGCATCCGGACAATCTGTGGTCGCTGCACGGGCTGCACGAATGCCTGGTCCGCCGCGGCGCGACCGCCGAGATCGCCCTGATCAAGCAGCGGCTCGACCTGGCGCAAGCCCGCGCCGACGTCCCGATCAGGGCGTCCTGCTTCTGCCGGCAGACGGCGATGGCGGCGGGGTAGACGTTCTGATTGAATCAGAACGCGCTCCGGCTTTTGTGCCCCTTTCTTCGTTTGTGGCGCATCCTTCGAGAGGGCGCTAACGCGCCTCCTTCAGGATGAGGGCGAAGATGCGGCGGGTTCCGGTACGGCAAAACGCGCGCCGCACGATACAGCCTCATGGTGAGGCGCCAACGGGTCCGCGCAAAGCGCGGCCCGATGACAGGCTCCGCGCCGTCTCGAACCATGGCAAATGGAACGAGGCGCTCGTTTCTGACCCCTCCATCGAGGGGCGACGAAACCTGGCCCCCTTTCCCACCCCTTCCGCATTCCCGGCTTCGCCGCTACATTCTCTCCAGGCTTTGAGATTTGCAGGGGAGGACGAGATGGCGACCACATCGGCGGCGAAAGCGAGCGATGGCAATCCGCGCACCGCCGAGGAGTGCCGGGCGTTTGTCGCGCATGTCGAATCGCTGTTCATGCCATGGAACGTCGATGCGCTGGTCGACGGCTTTACCGAGGACTGCGTGGTGCGGTTCGGCATCATTCCCGAATTCAGGGGCCGCGAGGCGCTTCGTGCCTTCTTCCTGGCGCGCAGCGCCAAGCAGAAGAATTACCGCCTGAAGAAGCAGTTTCGCACCCTGATGGATGACGTGATGACCAATATCTGGGACGGCGAGTGGGAAGATGCCGCGACCGGGCGGAAGATGAAGGGATTTGGCGTCGAGGTCTGGCATATGCGCGGCGGCAGGATCGCGGTGTGGGAAACCGCGTTCAACAGCGGCCCGGCCGACGAGGCGCTGGACGTCAGCCAGATGCTCAAGTGACATGACGCAAGTGAAGGTATTGATCTCGGGCGGCTTCCACGGCGCCTATAACGAACTGACGCCGGAATTCGAACGAGCTGATGGCGTCACGGTTATCACCGGTTCGGGCGCCTCGCAGGGGAGCGGCCCGCAAACCATCGCCGCGCAGCTTGCGCGCGGCGTGGCCGCCGACGTGGTGATCCTGTCGAGAGAGGGCCTCACCGAACTGATCGCCGCGAAGCGGATCATCGCGGGCACCGACGTCGATCTCGCGCGCGTCGGGATCGGCGTCGCGGTGCGGGCGGGGATCGCAAAACCCGGTGTCGGCACGGTCGAGGGTTTCAGGCAGGCGCTGCTCAGGGCAAAAACCGTCGCGGTGCCGGGAAGCACCAGCGGCATCTGGCTGGTCAACGACCTTTTTCCGCGGCTCGGGGTCGCGGACAAGATCAACGTCGTGGTCCGGCCGCGCGGCACCGACGTCACCGCGATGATCGTCGAGGGGACCGCGGATCTCGGCGTGCTGCCGACCAGCGAGATCGCCTACGCCAAAGGCGTCGAACTTGCCGGCAACATCGCAGCCGAAATCCAGTTCATGCAGACCTTTTCGGCCGCAATCGTCGCCGGCTCGCAACAGGCCGAGGCGGCGAGACGGCTGATCGCATTCCTGACCTCGCCGCGCGCATTCGAGGCGATCCGGAAAGGCGGCATGGAACCGCACAACGCGGTCTAACGGTCACAGGCGAAATCATGTGGAAGGCGCTCTGGAAGAAATGGACGCTCGACAAGCCGGCGGCCCTTGGCGACTGGCTGTGGGACATCCTTGTCGTGCAGTTCGCCGCGTTTCTCGACCGGCTGACGTTGCGGCGGATCATCGCCTTCATCCCCGTCGTCATTCTGGTGCTGGCCTACTACCACAGCATCCCGCTGCCGCCGGAATTGATGCTGGTCGGCGATGTGCTGGCCTATATCGATGTCTTCTCGGTGCTGTTGCTGCTCGGCATTCTCAGCCGAGCCGCGACGATCCTGTTCATCCTCAAGCAGACGGCCGCGCGGATCGAGAGACTGGCGCATCGCCTCGTGACGCAGGCGCGGCGGCTGGATTTCCGGCACCCGCGCGAGCGCGGATCCGGCAGTCGGAAGCGGCTTGACGGCCGGCCCGCAAAGGATGACGACGTCCCCGTCATCGCACGCGGTCTCGCTTGGGCATAGCGAGCCAGATTCGCGCCACGCCAGGCACGGGCGGCATGTCCGTTTTAGTTCGGCAACCGCGGCTTGCTACCTCGGCGGTTGCAGGCCGGGAGAGCGAAGCCAGTCGTTCATGTGCGAGGCGGTCTCTGCCAGCCGGGCGCGTCTGAGAAGCAACTCTCGCGCAGTGCCCGGTGGAAGCTCTTCGGCGGCGATGCGGAAGCGCGCGGCTTCTTCAGCCAGCAGCTCTTCAAAGGTCTGGGTACGTTTCAAACGGCGTCGGCGCTCTGCCATGGCGCTGCTCCATGTTTGAATGAGACGGGAGCGCAATTGGCGTTCTCGGCACAGCCAAAAGGGGACCCGGCTGTGACGGCTCATCATGCGCCCGAATCCGAAAGGCGACGAGTCTTTTATTCAGGTACGTGCGCGCAACTTTTCGGGAACGGCTCAAGCCGCTCAAACGGCGTAACCGGCGTATCGGCCCGCGCCAGATTGAGGAAAATGCCGCAAAGAAAAACCGCCCCAAGGCGGTTGGCAAAAGTCTGGTGCTGCCGGCATCCGGCCGGGATGCCAACCACTCCTGATAGAACCCCTCGCAATCTTCGTCTGTTCAAAAGTGAACATCTACGCCGGCGTCGATGCAACCCCGTAGATCGCGACGATCAAAACCAACAGCTCGCGCAATTTGCCTCCCCTTCAAATTCGCTTGCGAAAAACCCGAAGACAAAAGCCGGCGCCAGATCGAAAAACACAACGAGATTTTTGCTGGTTGGGAATGGAAGGCGACGCTGGCCGATTGACAAAAAGAACATTACGTGAACAAATCCGCTTCGCTTCATCACAGAAAGCCGGTCCATGCCTCATCGTCCTGCGCCTGTTACCTCGCAGGACGCGGCCCTGCTCGAGGCGGCCGCCGATCAGGCGATCGCCGCGTGCGGCGGCGACATGCGCGAGGCCGTCAAGGCGCTGATCGTCGCCAACGATTTTTTGGAGACGGAAGCCGCCGAGTTGATGCGCGCGGTGTCGCAGGCCTATGTGCGCGGCAGGTTCAAGGCCTACAACGGCTGAGCGTTGCGGTGTATCCGGATGCGCGCGTTTACGAATAGCTCGGCGCGTCCGGCTTGCGGAAAATGTGGATGGGATCGCCGGGCTGCAGGTCGCGGCCGGTGAAGGCCGCATAGGCATACAGCGCGAGATAGCAAATCGCGACCGCGCCGACCGCATAGACCAGCCAGGCGGCGACACGCTGCATCAGGTCACCGCGCGCCGCCGGGCCTGACCCGCGATGCTGCGCTGCCACAGCCACAACAGCGGCACCAGGATCAGCCCGGCGACCAGATTGGCGACGATGCCGAGCGTCGGCACGCCGTGGCCGATCGCCGAGATCAGCCGCGACAGCGTGCCCAGGACGAGGACAAAGGTGACCAGCGAAAGGCGGTCGCCGCAAAACTCGATCCGCGGGATGCACGACCAGTAGACCAGGCCGATCGCCAGCAGCACGCCCTTGCCGAACCGCACATAGCTGTCCAGCACCACGTCGCCGGACAGATCGGCATGGGCGCCGAACAGCACGCCGGTCAGCCCCAACATCACGCCGGCGAAACCCGCGACCGCGACAGTGGCTTGCAACAGCTTGCGCTCCATGAGGCGGTCTCCCGGCCGGTCGGCTTTTGCCAGAGTTTTCCGATCCGGCCTTCTAATCCCTGGAAGCCTCCAATGCTACCCGCGTCGGGACAAGGTCAAGCCAATGATCGCGGCCAGCGCGTCACGGATTTTCACGCGGGTCGGCGCCAAAGCCAATTGAGAACAGCTCGGCCGGTGATTGCCCCCGCGCGTGGGCTGATCCTTATATGAGGCGTGGGACGTCTAGCGCCGGGCGTGGGCCAGCGGCAGGCTGACTTCGGCGAGCTTCGCCGCATCCTCGTCCTGCTCGATGGCGACGTAGCGGCCCTGCCAGTACGCCAATGCGGCGGTATGCGAGGCGCTGGTGATATCCAGCGCGCGGCCGATCAGAATCGCATGCGAATGGCGCTCGACAATATCCTCGACCGCGCAATCGATCGCCGCCAATGCGCCAACCAATAGCGGCACGCCGGAAACGCGCGAGATCCATTGCGCGCCGGCAAAGCGCTCCGCGCCTTTCAGGCCGCCCTTGCCGGTAAAACGTTCGGCGACCTCCATCTGGTTTGCGGCCAGGATGTTGACCCCGAAAACGCCCAGCCGCTTGACCAGCGGCCATGACGAGGCTTCCCGGTTGATGCTGACGATCAGCGTCGCCGGCTCGACCGACAGCGAGGCCACCGACGTCACCGTCATGCCGGTGATCTCGCTGCCCCGCCCGGCCGTGATCACGCTGACGCCGCCGGTCAGGTGACGCATCGCGCCACGGAAATCATCCGGCGAAATGCCGGGAGCAAGCGGAAGATGCCTGACGGCGGAATTCATCGCAAAACCTCACACCTCTAATGGCTCCCCGGCCGATTGCAGCAATTCGCGCAGGATTGAGCCTTCCAGCGCCGCGAGATCGGCCGAGCCGCGTTGCCGCGGCCGCGCGATATCGACCTGGATGTCATGGGCGATGCGGCCGTCCTCGATCACCAGCACGCGATCGGCCAGCGCGACCGCCTCCGACACGTCGTGCGTCACCAGGATCGCGGTAAAGCCCTGGTCGCGCCAGACCCGCTCCAGCAGGCGCTGCATCGAAATCCGCGTCAGCGCATCGAGCGCGCCGAGCGGCTCGTCGAACGCCAGCAGCCGCGGCCGGCTGACCAGCGCGCGCGCCAGCGCCACCCGCTGTTTCTGTCCGCCGGACAATACCGCGGGCCACTGGTCCCGCTTGTCATCCAGGCCGACTTCAGCCAGCGCGTCTTCCGCGCGCAACTGGGCGTCGGAGAGTTTTCGCGCGCGGCCGAGGCCAACCTCGACGTTGGATAGCACCCGCGCCCACGGCAACAGCCGCGGCTCCTGGAACATGACGCGGACATCCTCAGGCCGCGTCGCCTCGCCAAAGCCGATGCTGCCGGCGTCGATCGCCTCGAGGCCCGCGATCAGCCGCAAAAGCGTGCTCTTGCCGCAGCCGCTGCGTCCGACGATGGCGACGAACTGACCGGCGGGAATGTGCAGGTCGATGCCGCGCAGCACCTCGTTATCGCCAAAGGACTTGCGCAGGCCGCGGATCGTCAGCGGCAGCCCGCGCGCGGCGGATTGCGGCGCGCCCCGCGCCAAGTGTGCCTGTTCGATGAAATCGGGATTTTCCACCGGCTCGGCGTCGGGCGTGAGGAAACGAAGGGCTTCTTGCATGAATATATCGACCTATTTCTGGAAGGCGGGATGCCAGGACAGCGTCAACCGCTCCAGCGCCCGCGAGGCGCTGTCGGCGAGCTTTCCGAGCAAGGCGTAGATCAGGATCGAGAGCACGACGACGTCGATCAGCATGAACTCGCGCGCCTGCATCGCCATGTAGCCGAGGCCCGACGACGCCGCGATGGTTTCCGCCACGATCAGGGTCAGCCACATGATGCCGAGCGCGAAGCGGATGCCGACGAAGATCGAGGGCAGCGCGCCCGGAAAGATCACCCGGCGGAACAGTTCGCCGTCGCTCATGCCGTAGATCCGCCCCATCTCGATCAGTTGCGGATCGACGGTGCGGATGCCGTGCAGCGTGTTGAGGTAGATCGGGAAGAACACGCCGAGCGCCACCAGAAACAGCTTTGCGGATTCGTCGATGCCGAACCAGAGGATGACGAGCGGAATCAGGGCCAAATGCGGAATGTTCCGCACCATTTGCAATGTCGTGTCCGTGAGTTCGCTGGAGAGTTGCGACAAGCCATTTGCAAGCCCGAAGGCGAACCCGATTCCGCCGCCAATGATAAAACCAATACTCGCGCGCCAAAAGCTGACCCAAATGTTGCGTTCGAGCTCGCCCGAGCGCAACAGCTTCCATCCCGCCAGCGCTACGTCCGAGGGCGCCGGCAGCACCCGCGCCGGTACGAAGCCGGTGACGCAGCCGATCTGCCAGATCAGCACGATCGCCAGCGGCACGAGCCATGGAATGAAACCGTCGGCGCGCGGCAGCCGCAATTTTCTGGCGCGAGGAAGATTTTCGACCAGACTCATGATTGCGACGCCTTGATCAGCGGACGGTGTTCGTTGGCGATGGTCTCGCCGAACGGCCCGGTATTGACGCGGAGCGGCGTCACATTGTCGCTGCGGTTGAGCGACAGCAGCGGAAACACCAGTTCGGCGAAGCGATAGGCTTCCTCGAGATGCGGGTAGCCGGAGAGAATAAACGTATCGATCCCGACGGCCTGATACTCTCTGATGCGTTCTGCCACCGTTGCGGGATCGCCGACCAATGCGGTCCCTGCCCCGCCGCGCACCAGGCCGACGCCGGCCCAGAGGTTGGGGCTGATCTCGAGCCTGTCGCGGCGGCCGCCATGCAGTTGCAGCATCCGCTGCTGGCCGACCGAATCCATCCGCGAGAAGATCTTTTGCGCCGACGCAATCGTGTCGTCGGTGACATGCTTGATCAGGTCGTCGGCGGCCTTCCAGGCCTCCTCAGAGGTTTCGCGCACGATCACATGCAGCCGGATGCCAAAGGAAAGCTGGCGTCCGCGCGCGCCGGCGGCCGCCCTGACGCGATTGACCTTCTCGGCAACCTGCGCCGGCGGCTCGCCCCAGGTCAAATATTTGTCGACGGTATCGACTGCGACATCGATGCCGGCATCCGACGAGCCGCCGAAATAAAGCGGCGGCCGCGGCGACTGCGCCGGCTTGAACAGCAGGCGTCCGTCCTCGATCCGGATATGCTTGCCCTCGACATTGACGGTCTTGCCGGCCAGGAGGTCGCTGTAGACGTTGAGGAACTCGCGGGTCACGGCATAGCGCTCGTTGTGATCGAGAAAGATGCCGTCGCCCTTGTTCTCGACGGGATCGCCGCCGGTGACGACATTGATCAGGAGCCGCCCATTGGTGACGCGGTCGAGCGTCGCCGTCATCCGCGCCGCGACGGCGGGCGATTGCAGGCCGGGCCGCACCGCCACGAGATAGCGCAGCCGCTCGGTCCACGGCGCCACCGCAGAGGCCACCACCCAGGAGTCCTCGCAGCTTCGCCCCGTGGGCAGCAGCACGCCGAAATAGCCGAGCTGGTCGGCGGCCTGTGCGATCTGGCGCAGATAATTGAAGTTGACGTCGCGGCCGCCGGTGGTGGTGCCGAGATAATGGCCGTCGCCATGGGTCGGCAGGAACCACAGGATGTTGGCGCCCGATTGGGTTTTTAGAGGCGTGTGAATGGTCATGATCAGGATCCCGGTTTGCGTTGAACGTCCGACACCGTGATGGTTTTGGGCAGCAGGCCGAGGCCGAAGAAGGTGTCGGCAATGCGCTGCTGGCTCGCGATCACGTCGTCGCTGATGGGAAGAATTCCGTAGGATTCGCGCTTAAGCGACACCGCGAGCACCGAGGCCGGCAGGCCGACCGAGGGACCGAGCTGCTCGGCAACTGCCTCGATGTTGTTCTTGGTCCAGTCGTCGGCCTCGTTGAGCGCTTCCAGCACAACGTCGACCGCCCTGGCATCATGCGCAAAAAAATTCTTCGACGAGAAATAGAACTGGTAGTTGGAGACGATGCCGGTGCCGTCGGCGAGAATGCGGGCGCCGGTCGAGGCTTCGGCGGCGGCCTCATAGGGATCCCAGATCACCCAGGCATCGACCGAGCCTCGGCTGAACGCGGCCAGCGCGTCCGACGGCGCCAAAAACACCGGCTGAATGTCAGTGTATTTCAGCCTGGCCTTCTCCAGGGCGCGGACCAGCAAATAATGAACGTTGGAGCCCTTGTTGAGCGCCACCTTCTTGCCCCTGAGGTCGGCGACCGATTTCAGCGCGCTGTCCTTCGGTACCAGGATCGCCTCGCCCTGCGGCGCCGGCGGATCGTAGGCGAGGTAGACCAGCGGCGCGCCGGCGGCCTGCGCGAAGATCGGCGGCGTTTCGCCGGCAATGCCGAAATCGATGGCGCCGACATTGAGCGCTTCCAAGAGCGGCGGTCCCGACGGGAATTCGGTCCACGACACCTTGTAGCCGAGCGGCTTGAGCTTTTCCTCGAGCGAGCCCTTGCCCTTGAGCAGCACCAGCTTGCCGTATTTCTGATAGCCGATGCGAACCACCTTGTCTTGCTTATCCTGGCCGTAACTGGCGCCGACGCCGGCCGCGACCGTGCTCATGGACAAGATCGCGATGGCGATAGCTCGCTGAAACCAGCGCATGTTTAATCTCCTTGTTGAACGGATCAGGTCTGCGCCGCGCGCCAGACGATGTCGCGGATGACGATCGGCTTGGGAATCAGCCCAAGCCTGTGAAAACGGTCGGCCACCGCCTGTTGCGTGGCGATGATGTCGTCGGTGACCGGGCCGATGGTAAAGGACGCGCGGTTGGCGGCGACCGTCTGGATCTCCAGCGGCACGCCGGTCACCGCAGCAAGCGACGCCGCCACCGCGTCGCGGTGTGCTTCGGCCCAGTGCGCCGCCTCGGTCAGCCCTTCGATGATCTCGCGGGTTTCGCGAGCATGGGCGTTCGCAAAATCGCGGTTGGCGATATAGAACGAATTGGTTTTTGCGACCTCGCGCGCATTGACCAGAATACGGCCGTTTTGCGTCTTCTCGCCGATCGCAAAATACGGATCCCAGATCGCCCAGGCGTCGATGCTGCGGTTGGCGAAGGCCGGCCCCGCATCCGGCGGCGACAGATAGACCGGGGTAATGTCCTCGTATCTGAGACCGGCTTGTTCCAGTGCCGCGATCAGAACGTTATGAGCGCTGGTGCCCTTGGCGACACCGACCCGCTTGCCCCTGAGCTCGGTGAGCGCGTGGATGTCGGAATCGCCCTGCACCAGGATGCCCTGGCCGTTGGTGATGGGCGAACCCGCGACATAGACGATATTGGCGTTGGCGGCCTGCGCGAAGATCGGCGGGGTGTCGCCGACCGAACCAAGGTCGACGCTGCCGTTGCTCATCGCCTCCATCATCGGCGGTCCCGAGGTGAATTCGATCCATTTCACCGCGATCCCCTGCGCGGAAAAATGTTTTTCCAGGATCGCCTGCTGCCGCGCGATAACGAGAACGCCGGTCTTCTGATAGCCGATACGAATTTCCTTCAACGGCGCCTGCGCGTCGGCCTGCCACGCCGTCGCAAACAGCACTGCGGCCACAGTCAGCCATTTCAAGAGTTCACGACGCCTCATCACGATCTCCACCGCCAGGCTGCAATGCGCGCCTGCATTCGACGTCAGTGATGATGGTGTCGTCGTTGATGCGTGTCGAGTGCTCCGCAAAAATAGCAATGAGCGCACTGCGCGAAGGCGCGACCACAATGGCTTTATTGCGGGATCGCAATCATCGACGATGCAATTTTGTTGGGTTTCGAAAGCGTCAATTCGTTAATCAAAATTGGGGCCGCTTTCGTCATGCCCGGCCTTGTGCCGGGCATCCACGTCTTTGCTTCAATCGAGAAAGCAAGACGTGGATAGCCGGGACAAGCCCGGCCATGACGAGCCAGGTAGGTTGTCATCGACAACCGGCATCGGTCCAGAAGTTTGTTGCAGCGATCGCCGACGCCACAGACGATCCTTCCCTGCGCCATGGATGCTGCGGCAAAAACGCGACAAACAGGCCCACCGGAAGGCTAACAATCAAAATCGATTTATGACAAACTCGCACACGCCGCCGTGAATCCGGCCAATCCTTCCTGATCGAGTTTTTCATGCCCGCACCCAAGCCGCCCGCCTTCGAAACCCTCAGCCTGCATGCCGGCCAGCACCCGGATCCCGTGACCGGCTCGCGCGCGGTGCCGATCTACCAGACCACGTCCTACGTGTTCCAGGATTCCGAACATGCCGCCGCCCTGTTCAACCTCGAACGCGCCGGCCACATCTACACGCGGATATCGAATCCGACGACCGCGGTGCTCGAGGAACGGCTCGCGGCGCTGGAAGGCGGCGTCGGCGCGATCTGCACGGCCAGCGGCATGGCGGCGCTGCATCTGGCGCTCGCGACCCTGCTCAACGCCGGCGACCACATCGTCGCGTCCGCCTCGCTCTATGGCGGCACCATCAATTTGCTGGCGCATACGCTGCCGCGCTTCGGCATCACAACAACGTTCGTGAAACCGCGCGCGCTCGATGAATTCCGCGCCGCGATCCGGCCCAACACGCGGCTAGTGATCGGCGAGACCATCGGCAATCCCGGCCTTGAAGTGCTGGATATTCCCGAAGTGGCGAAGATCGCGCACGACGCCAAGATCCCGCTGTTGATCGACAACACGTTTGCCACGCCTTACCTCAGCCGGCCGATCGAACTCGACGCCGACATCGTGATGAACTCGGCGACCAAATGGATCGGTGGTCACGGCATCGCGATCGGCGGCGTGATCGTCGACGGCGGGCGGTTCGACTGGCGGGCTTCCGGAAAATTTCCGCAGCTGACCGAGCCCTATGCCGGCTATCACGGCATCGTCTTCGACGAGCAGTTCGGCCAGGCCGCCTTCATCATGCGGGCGCGCACCGAAGGCCTGCGCGATTTCGGCGCCTGCCTGTCTCCGACCAACGCGTTCCAGTTGTTGCAGGGCGTCGAGACGCTCGGCGTGCGCATGGAGCGCCACGTCGCCAACACGCATTCCGTGCTCGAGGCGCTCTCCGCCAACAAGGCGGTCGAATGGGTGCTGCATCCCTCGCTGGAAAGCCATCCCGATTACGCGCTGGCAAAGCGGCTGCTGCCGCGCGGCGCCGGCTCGATCATCAGTTTTGGCATCAAGGGTGGGCGGCCTGCGGGGAAGAAATTCATCGAGTCCTTACGCATGATCAGCCATCTCGCCAATGTCGGCGACGCCAAGACGCTGGTGATCCATCCCGCCTCCACCACCCATCAGCAGATGGACGCCGCCCAACTGAAGGCCGCCGGGATCGGCGAGGAACTGGTGCGGCTGTCGGTCGGCATCGAGGCGTCCGGCGATATCATCGACGACCTCGGCCAGGCGCTGCGCACTTCGCAAAGGGTTTGATCATGCTGCTCACCGTCAACGACGCCGAAGTATTCGTTGCGACCGGCGGCCGCGAATTCGATGCCACGCTGCCGACCGTCGTGCTGCTGCATGGCGCCGGCTTCGATCACACCACTTGGGCGCTGCACAGCCGCTGGTTCGCCTATCACGGGTTTGGGCTGCTGGCGCCCGATCTGCCTGGGCACGGACGCTCGGCCGGAAAGCCGCTTGCAACCATTGCCGACATGGCGGACTGGGTCGCGGCGCTGCTCGATGCCGCCGGCGCAACCAGGGCAAAACTGGTCGGCCATTCCATGGGATCGCTGATCGCGCTGGAGACCGCCGCGCGGCATCCACAAAAGGTCTCGGGGCTGAGCCTGATCGGAACGGCGGCGACCATGACGGTCGGGCCGGATTTGTTGAAGGCCGCCGAGGCCAACGACCGCGCCGCGATCGACATGGTCTCGATCTGGGGGCTCGGTTTCCAGGCCGAACTCGGCGGCAGCCTCGCGCCGGGATTGTGGATGCATTCGGGTGCGCAGCGCGTGCTGGAGCAATGCCGGCCCGGCGTGCTGTACAACGATCTTGCCGCCTGCAACGCCTATCAGGGCGCGCTTGCCGCAGCAGCAAAGGTTTCGGTGCCCGTGACATTGATCCTCGGCGAACGCGACATGATGACCCCCGCCAAGGCCGGCAAGGCGCTCGCCGCCGCGTTGCCGAATGCACGCGCCGTGGTGCTGCCGGGCGCCGGCCACATGATGATGGTGGAGCGGCCCGACGAATTGCTGGCGGCGCTGCAAGACTGAGCGGGAAAGCAATACACGGTCGTCATCCTGGAGGAGCGCGCACTTGCGCGCGTCTCGAAGGATGGCCACACGTGCAGCCCCTCCTTCGAGGCCCGCCGAAGCCGGCGGCCGTCTCAGGATGACGGAGCGCTTGGAGCGGCCGTTAGATCTTGATCGGCACGAAGTGGTTGAAGCCGATCAGCACGACCAGCAACACGATGCCGATGCCGAGGCTCCAGCCGATCAATTTCTTCTCGATCGGCAACAGCGGCTCTACCGGTGCGTCGAGTTCGCTTCTGATATCTGTCTGCGACATTTTATTTCTCCGGAAACGATCAGCTTGCCAGCGGCGGCTTAAAACCGCTGAAGAACAGCCACGAGATCAACAGTCCGACCCAGATGACGAACCCGAACAGACTGACGAAATAGACCGCGGCGAGTTTGCCGAAACCCTGTTGCCAGAGCTTGCGGAAGTCGGAGAGCACGCCGATCGAAAAGAAGGTGAGGATGAAGAAGATCACCCGGAACACATTGGCCTCGCTCGCCGCCGCCGGCAGCGCTTTTGCCACCTCGGGCGTTGTTCCCAACGCCAGCCACAGCGACACCGCGAAGACGAGCACAAAACCGAGAATGAATTTCGGAAAGCGCTGCCAGATATCGATCGGTTTTGCCTTGTCCGGGCCCTTGTCGATGTAATTGGTCCAGATGTAGCCGAGGATGAACGCCCAGACGCCGATGAAGATATCGATGAAGATCTTGACGGTCGTGGTGGTCGCCAAAATCCAGCCCGGCTGATATTTGATGCCTTCCGCCGCGGCTTTCGCCATGATCAGCGATTCCGTGATGCCGCCGCCGGCGACCGCCGCGCCGTCGGTCTTGATCGCAAGCCCAATCCAGGCGCCGGCCACCAGCGGCTCGTGCCACAGGAAGGTTTGCGCCAGGAACGGCAGGATCAGGACTTCGACGACGGCGAACACCACCACCAGCGAGGATACCAGCACCGGCACCGCGGGCCGCGCCCGGATCGCGCCGCCGGTGGCGATCGCCGCCGCCACGCCGCAGATCGAAATGCCCGACGCCAGCGGCACCGACCATTCCCGCGAGAAGCCGAACCATTTGCGCGCAACGTAATAGATCACCGCCCAGTAGATCAGATAGGCCTCGACGATCGCGGCCGCGCCGCGCAGCAGCAGCGACGAGGCAAGGGTGAGGCGGCCGGCGGCGGTGACCGCGACGGTTGCGCCGAGGATCACGATCGCGATCTTGATATAGAGCTCGGGACGGATCGCCTCCTTCAGCCAGTTGGCGAAGCCGGGCAGGAAATTGGCGATGATCAGCCCCGACAGCAGCGCAACGATGTAGCCGCCCTCATTGGTCAGTTTCAGGGACCAGCCAATGCCGAATTTCTGCTGTTCGGCCGGCGTGACCGCTGCGATATGGGCATAGCTTCCAACAATCCAGCTCGCATAGGCGATGGCGAACACGGCGGTGAAGGCAACCGCGAATTTTTTCACGTCGGCGCCGAGCGTGGAAACACCGATGCTCAGCGCCACCAGCAGCGCGGCATAGGTCGCCAGCAACGCGCCGCCGCCGCCGAGCCACGCATATGCCTTCGCGATCGGGGCGAGCGCGCTGGAAACATCGATATAAACCGAGGTATTGACCGCCCAGCCCAGGAGATCGACGCCACCGAGGCTGAACAACGCCAGCGCGAACACCAGCAACCCGATCACGAGCGCCAGCCAGTCTTCGTTCAATCGCGCTTTCAGCGCGATCGGCTCCGCCACCTTCACCGTGATATCCGACATGCGACGTCCCCAAAACACTGATGCAAACTGGCCGCGCCGGCAAAACCGGTATGCGCGTCAATCCGTTCAATATGGCGGCGAAATCGCGGCAGCTTCAATCTTACAGAATTCTTTTGTTGACCGCGTTCGGACAACAGCGTTCTCCGGAGCAGCGCCGTAAGGGAAGAAACGCGCGTTTACGTCGAGCTGCGCGTTTTTGCCACGCTGGGCGGCAGGTCGATTGTGAAGCCGTTCACACTCACAGGCTGTTACGACCGTTGTGATCCGCGACGGGCGCGCCCGGGGAAACGACGGCGGGGTTCAATCCCGGCAACAGGAGATAACGATGACGAACAAATCGATGCTGAAGGGTTCGCTATTTGCTATCGCGCTTCCGCTTGTCTTTGCGGTCACCGCCGGATCCGCGCTGGCCGACTGCAAGGGCGGCTTTGCCTGGCGTGAAGCCAGGCCGAATGATTTTGTCCGCATGACGCCGGCCCAGCGCTCGGAGGCGAAGGCCCAGAACGCCAGTGGCCCGAACAACGTGCAGCCCGGCGGCGGTCCTTACGGACCGACCACCTGCCGCGAGGGCTATGTGTGGCGCGAAGCCTTCGAAGGCGACACCGTGTGCGTCACACCGACCGAGCGTCGGGAGGCGAAAAACGAAAACGCCGGTAACGCGAGCCACACCAACTGAGCCGCAGGTGCGCGCCTAGCGCTTGTGAAACACCAGGGTGCGCAGTTCGATGCTTTCGCGGGGCGGCGCATCCGCAGGCGTGGTCGGATCGACAAAGGCGGTGTGTGGCGCAAATCGCGCCCTCCCGTCGGTCGCGGAGTCGTAGCACTTCAGCAGCAACGCCTCGTCCGCGGTCATTTTCGGGAAATAGAACCAGCGGTGCGCCGGGTTGAACCTGACCGAGTAGGTTTCGCCGTTGCGGCCGGGATAGATCAGGTCGGTCGCGATCAGATCGCCGGCCGCCACGCTCCGGGCATCGGCCATCGCCAATGGCGAGTCCAGCAGCGGCCCGCGGATCGGACGCCAGAGATTGATGACCTGCACGCGCCCTTTCAGCAGCTCGTCGGCCTCATCGGGCAGATGTTCGCGAATGCGGTTGCGCCCCGATAGCTCGGTCTGATCGACATGAACGCGGGTCGCCGGCTGCCGGGGCCCGGCGCCGCGCACATCGGCTGAGCCCTCCACCCGCCGGCGGACGGTGTGATCGAAAATCACGACGCGATCGGCTTTCAGCGCCGCGCGCAGAAAGGCTTCCGCCGCGGGATAATAGACTTTCCTGACCTCGTTATCGTCGTAGAAGTCCCTGACCGAGGTCGGATGCCGGACCAGCGCAAATCCTTCGCGGTCGAGCGAGATGGTGTCGGCGACCGAGCGGCCATCGAAGATCGAAACATCGTGAGGCTCCGGCAGCGCGGTCGATTTCGGCTCTCCCGGCGGCGGGTCGAACGCATAGGTCCGCGGCTTGCCGCTCACTGGCGCAAGGTAATTGAGCTCGGCGGTGACGAATGGAAGGGATTCGATGTTTGTTTGGTGAAGGGTCATTGTGATCTCCCGATCGACCGGGCCCGGCAGGAGCATGGCTGCTCGAGGCGTCGCCCCGGCCCGCACTGCGTGAGGCGCTTTCAATCATCTTGGTCGCGGTTCGCTGGTAAGCAAGGATACGGCGCAAAAAGCAACAATGCGGCTGCGGCCGCACCGCGTGAAACGCAAATCTTTTACGCCGCAACCGTCCCGCGCACGAATTTTTCCTTCTCCCGGTTCGGCACACAACGAAAACGCCCGCCGATGGGACCGGCGGGCGCGCCCGATAAGTTCGGTAACGTGGAAGCCTACCCCGCCGCCGCGACGGCCGGTTTTGCGACATTGACCGCGAGCTTGCCGTAACGGTCCTTGAAGGCTTCGGTATCGATCTCCTCGAGTTCGATCGCCCCGCTCATCACGCCCTTCTTCCAGGCCTCGTGCTCGGGATCGTTCTGGAATTCCGGCATGACCTCTTTGGCGAACAACTCCAGCGACTCGCAGATATGTTCGTGGCTGTTCTTGCCGGCCTGGTTGAGCAGGATCACCTGGTCGATATGCGAACTCCTGAACCGCCGCAGTTTCTTGCGGATGGTTTCCGGCGAGCCGATCAGGCCGCCGCGCAGCGCCGCCTCCTGGGCGTCCGGATTCTCGCGCTTCCACTTGTTGTATTCGTCCCACATGTTGACGGTGCCGGGATCGGGACGCTGGCGGTTCTGCGAGGCGCCGTAGAAGCGCAGCGCGAACTGGAAGAAGGTGGCGCCATCGGCGCGTGCCCTCGCCTCCTCGTCGGTCTTGGCGCACATGAAGAACGACACCAGCGCCATGTTCGGGTTGATCTCGTAGTCGGCGAGCTTCTTCAGCCGTTTTGTGATGGCGTTGTAATAGGCGTGCACCCAGGCATGCGCCGCGTCGGCGCTGACGAACTGGAAGCCGAGCGCGCCAAATCCGTTCTGGCCGGCGCGTTCGATGGTCTGCAGTTGCGAGCAGGCCATCCACAGCGGCGGATGCGGCTTCTGCACCGGCTTTGGCACCACGTTGCGCAGCGGAATGTCGAAGTACTTGCCGTGATGCTCGGTGCCCACTTTGGTGAACATCGGGAAGATCGCCTGGACCGCCTCCTCGAACACCTCGCGCTTGGTTTCCATGTCGCGGCCGAACGGCGTCAATTCGGTGATGGAGGCGCTTTCGCCCATGCCGAATTCGCAGCGGCCGTTGGACAGCAGATCGAGCACCGCGATGCGCTCGGCGACGCGCGCCGGGTGATTGGTCGTGAGCTGGATGATGCCGTGGCCGAGCCGGATCTGTTTTGTCCGTTGGCTGGCGGCGGCCAGAAACGATTCCGGCGACGGCGAATGCGAATATTCCTCGAGGAAATGATGTTCCACCACCCAGGCGTGGTCGTAGCCGCAGCGGTCGGCGGTCTCCAGTTGCGTCAGCGCATTCTGGTAGAGCCGCAGTTCGTCGCCGGCGACCCAGGGACGCGGCAGTTGCAGCTCATAAAAGATGCCGAATTTCATGGCGTGTTTCTCCCGCTCATTTTGGCCGTTCATTGTTCTTGGCAGGCAGTGTATCCCGCGTCCGCCCCAAGTCCAGACAAGCCCAGCACTGGCAGCAGCTGGCAATTCCGCCGCACGGAAGACCGGCTTGCATGGCGTACGCGAATGGTTAGCTTGTGCGTCGCCCGAGTCGCTGGCTTTGCGCCCGCCTCGCCCCTCTGCCGAGACCGCATGACAACCTTTACGCCGCATCAGGATTCCGCGCTCAAGGCCGTTGCCGACTGGCTGAAGGCAAAGCCCGGCAAGAACGGCACGCCGCCGGTGTTCCGGCTGTTCGGTTATGCCGGAACCGGCAAGACCACGCTGGCCCGCCACATCGCCGACGGCGTCGACGGCAATGTAAAATTCGCGGCCTTCACCGGCAAGGCGGCGCTGGTGATGCGCAACAAGGGCTGCGACGACGCCTCGACCATTCACTCGCTGATCTACCGCGCGCGCGAATCCGGCGTCGAACAGCCGAGCTTTGAACTGTGGGACGACGCGCCGGCCTCGAAGGCAAAACTGATCGTGATCGACGAATGCTCGATGGTCGATGCAGAGCTCGGCCGCGATCTGATGTCGTTCGATTGTCCGCTTTTGGTGCTGGGCGATCCCGCGCAATTGCCACCGATCCAGGGTGGCGGCTTCTTCACCAATTGCGAACCCGACGCGATGCTGACCGAGGTGCATCGCCAGGCCCAGGACGATCCGATTGTGCGGATGTCGATGGACGTGCGCGAAGGCCGCGACCTCGACATCGGCCGCTACGGCGAAAGCGAAGTGGTGGCGCGCAACGAACTCGATCCGCAGCGGGTGATGGACGCCGACCAGGTGCTGGTCGGCCGCAACAACACCCGCCGCTCCTACAACATGCGGGTGCGGCAGAAGCAGAACATCGAGGATCCCTTGCCGGTCGCCGGCGACAAGCTGGTCTGCCTGCGCAACAACCGCAAGAAAGGCCTGTTCAATGGCGGGCTGTGGCGGGTGAAGTCGCGCGCGGCGTCAAAATCCCAGATCATCACCATGCGGCTGTCGCCCGACGAGGATTTCGGCCACAAGGTGACAAAGGTTTCGGTGCGCGGCGATTGTTTTGCCGGCGGCATCGAGAGCATCCCGTGGGAACAACGCAAGCCCTACGACGAATTCGACTACGGCTATGTGCTGACCGTGCACAAGAGCCAGGGCTCGCAATGGGACGACGTCGTGCTGTTCGACGAAAGCTTTGCGTTTCAGGACAGCCGCGCCAGGTGGCTGTACACGGGGATTACGCGGGCGGCGAAGCGGTTGAGTATTGTGGTATAGCGGAGTCGCGAGCACCTCTTACTTCCCCTCTCCCCTCGTGGGAGAGGGTGGATCGAATGAGCGAAGCAAATTCGAGACGGGAGAGGGCGCGCTGAATCTCCCGATGTAGCTACCCCCTCTTCCGCCCTCCGCTTCGCTCGGGCACCTTCTCCCACAAAGGGAGAATAGAAAGAGCGCGCTCCTCACCCTTCCACAAAGAAACCGTCATCCTGAGGTGCGAGCTCTTGCGAGCCTCGACGGTTGCTGTTCAGCGCAGTGCCCGTAGCCCTCCTTCGAGGCAAACCGGGACATTTATTCACGAACTCGTGCGTGTTCCGGTGTAACAAAGCCCGCACTGCCCCGTATCTTCCGACATCGGGCGCGACCTTTAGCGATTGCGAACCGCATCTTTCGCCCTAAACTGCCTTTCACCCCCGGAGCAAATCTCATGTCCCGTAACCAATTCAGCCGCCTGTCGCTCTGCGCAGCCGCCATTGGCGCGCTGGCGATCGCCGCCTTTGCCGTTGCGCCCTCGTTCGCGTCGGAAGACGCCGTGGTGATCCCGGCGCCGGCGATGGACGCGAAGCCCACCGACGCCACCCAGACGGTGGTTCTGTCCGGCGGCTGTTTCTGGGGTGTGCAGGGCGTGTTCCAGCATACCGCCGGCGTCGTCAGCGCGGTGTCCGGCTATGCCGGCGGCAGCAAGGCGACCGCGCAATATGAAACCGTCTCGACCGGCACCACCGGACATGCCGAGTCGGTGCAGGTCAAATTCGACCCGAAGAAGATCAGTTACGGCAAGCTGCTGCAGATTTTCTTCTCGGTCGCCCATAACCCGACCGAACTCAATTACCAGGGCCCGGACAGCGGCACGCAATATCGCTCCGCGATCTGGACGACGAGCGACGAGCAGAAGAAGGTCGCGGACGCCTATATCGCCCAGCTCAACGCCGCCAAGGTTTTCGGCAAGCCGATCGTGACCAAGGTCGGGCCGCTGCAGGGCTTCTATGCCGCCGAGGGCTATCACCAAGACTACCTGACGCTGCACCCCACGCAGTCCTATATTGCGTATAACGACATTCCGAAGGTCCAAAACCTGAAGAAGCTGTTCGCCGAAAATTATACCGAGAAGCCGACGCTGGTGGGCGATGCGAAAGTCACCAACTGACCGGCAGTCTGGATTGTTGACGTGTTTTCTTCACGCGAACCGGTACCCACTTCGCTTGAAAACACGCTGAAAAAGGAGAGTCCATGTCAGACAGCAAGACGATGATCGGCAAGGTCGAGAAGAGCGAGGCCGAGTGGCGCAAGGAGCTGACGCCGATGCAATATGCGGTGTTGCGCGAAAAGGCGACCGAGCGGCCGGGCACCGGCGAGTATGAGCATGAAAAGCGCAAGGGCACCTACACCTGCGCCGGCTGCGGCCAGACTTTGTTCGAGTCCGACGCCAAATTCGATTCCGGCTGCGGCTGGCCGAGCTTTACCGCGCCCGCCGCGGATGGCCATGTCGACGAGGAGCGCGATATCAGCCACGGCATGATCCGCACCGAGGTGCTCTGCTCCAAATGCAACGGCCATCTCGGCCACGTCTTCGAGGACGGCCCTGGCCCGACTGGCCTGCGCTACTGCATCAACTCGGCGGCGCTGAAGCTGCAGCCGAAATAGGCGAGAACGGTCTTTGCCGCCCTTGCCCGTTCCCGTGCTGGAACCGGGGCGCAGGATATGATTTGCTCGACAGGCCCCGCGCGGCGCTCATTGGCCCCGCCAGGCGGCCTGTTGGGAGGGCGCGATGTCTCTAGGTACGATCCTCATCATCATCGTCATCATTTACCTGCTGGGCGGCTTTTCCGGCCGGTTCGGGGGCTACGGCTATGGCATGGGCCATTCCGGAATGGGGCTTGGCGGCGTCGTTCTGGTGGTGCTTTTGGTACTATTGCTGCTCGGCAAGCTTTAGGCCGCCCAAACCTTTGAAATACTTGGGATTATCCGGGATGGGGCCGATGCGGCCGCGGATTCATCATCCGCTCGGTCAGGAGTCGCATTTCTGCCAAACGAGCCTATATTAAAGACTGTCCGGAAATGATGTGTGCCGGTTTCCCGCCCCGGTTGGCAGGCCCCGCACGAACCGTGCGCGACTGTACTCGCGCTCTCACGAAAAAAGATAAAGGGTCACTGACCATGGCTTCCTTCAGCTACAACACCGCCGCCGAATTGTTCCCCGCCGCGATCCGCAAGAAGAAGCGGGCCGGTTTTGCGTATCGGCGATTTGGCACCGCGGCCGAAGCGGTTCGCTTCGCGATCGAGGAATTGCCGGCGGATTCGCTGAATGGCGCCTATCTGCAGGTCGACGAAGCCCGCTTCGACCAGAGCGGCATCCGCAACCTTTATGAGAGCCAGGATTTCCCGCTGCCCCGCCGCCCTCGTGCGCCGGAGCCGGCCCCTGCCGCCACCAATGCGGACGCCGACGCGGCGTAATTCCACTTCGTCGAAAAATCGATGGCGCTCGGCTGCTCCCTGACCGGGAGTAGCTGCGGCGCGTTTTAGCGCGGCTGCTTTTCCATCCAGCGCCGCAACATTTTCATGTTGCGGATGTTGGCGCGGAACATGACGTCGAACGCATCGCCCGCGATCGGGATCATCCCGACGGTGCCTTCCAGCGCGACATTGGCCAGCATCCGCGTCGTCACATGCCAGGGCGCGCCGAGCGCGCGCGCCTCCCGCACCAGCCACAGCGAAAATGCCGAGGCAATGAGATCGCCGACCACCGGAACCAGCCGGATGATGCCGTCGATGCCGTAGCGGATGTTGGTGCCGGGCAGCACGAACGCCACGTCGAGCAGCTTTGCGATGGCGTCGAGCCGCGCCAGCCGCTGCTCGCGGGTCAGGTCGCCGAACGGGTTGGCGCTGGAATGGCCGAAATCGAAGCGAAAGGTCTGGAAGCGGCCGCCCAGCGACGAAGCGAAGGGCGAGCCGAGTGAATCCTGAGGTATCTCGCGGCCTTCCTGGTCGATCACCGGGCCGAGCGCCTGCGCCGCCCCGGCACGGGCGTGGGCAGGCTTGCGGAAGTAGGTATCGTCGTTCGACATGGCCATCACATGGGTAACGCCCCGGCACAGCGCAAGTTGCGTGACAAGGCGTTAACCCGGCCCGATCGGCGCCTCAACGCCCGCGCGCTATGCCGCGACCGCCGGCTGGTCGAAGTCGATCGCTTCATGCGCCAGCCACGAACAGGCCACCGCGGGAACGAAGCCGACCAGGCCATAGAGGATGAACTGCAGCGCGCCGCTGTCGGATCCCCTCGAGCCATAAATAAATTCCGCCGCGAAAAAAGAACTCGCGCCGACAATCAGCATCCGGATCACCGGCACGATGCGCTTGACCTGAAATACGATGTCGTCGACCGCGGCGATCATCAGCAGCGGCAGGATGCCGAACAGATAACTGTATTGCAGGGTCTTCAGGAAAACCACGAACAGCTTTGTCACTTCGTGCCAGCTCGGCTGATCCCAATAGCCGGACATCACGGTGGTCGCGACCAGCAGGAAAAATCCGCCGAGGAACGGTCCGAGCGCCGCGAAAATCAGATACCGTTTCATGCCCTACTCCCTGCAACTTTTGCGGCGAGTATAGCAGTCTTGCACGACGGGCGAACTACGTCCAAAGCAGCAAAGGGCTGGGTGGCCGCCATAGCGTTTTCGAGCGAAGTGGACGCCGGTTCGCGTGAGGAAAACGCGTCAAAACAAGATTCTAGAGCTTCGGTTCTGATTCAATCAGAACCGAAGCTCCAGCTTGACGTCAAACGGTTATCGGCTTTGCGGATGATCGGGAGCCGGCGCGGACCTGCTCGCCCCAAATCTGCTCGCCCCAAATCTACTCACCCCAAGCCGCGAAGGCGTCGTTGAACGCGCGCTCGCCGGGCGGGCCCTTTTCGATCGCGATGATGGCGCGGCGCTGGTTGACATAGACCAGCGGCACGTCGAACCACGAACGCTCCTTCAGGAGCTGGATATTGCGCGACCGGTCGGCGTCGACATTGGACAGCCCGACCAGGAAGAAGCCGTCGGTGACCTTGACCGCGAGGCCGGCCAACGGCGTGCCGCGGGCCTGCTCGTTCGACTTCATCAGGATGCCCGGCACGTTGCTGACGCCGCCGCCGGCGAAATCCGGCGGCAGGATGAAGGTCAGCTCGGCGGTGTGGCTGGCCGGCAGCGAGGTGTCGGTGTTGCGGCGGAACGACATCGTCATCTTGAACTTGCGGTCGGGGATGTCGATGTCGGCGCGCACCGCGATGTCGGCGGGCTGGCCGGTGCCGCCCTTGATCGGTTCGGTGCGCCACACCACCGTGCCGACATATTGCTTGCCCTTGGGATCGGAAGGATCCTCGTCATACAGCACCACGCGCTGCGCCACCGGCGCGGTCTGCTCGGTCGACGACGGCTGGCCGACCCGATCGGGAATCTTCGGCTTGGCCGGCGGGGCCGAAGTATCTTTCGGCGTATTGTCGGTCACTTGGGCGGACGGCTTGAACAGGCCGCTGACGCTGTTGACGACCTGCTTGCCCATCAGGATGCCGGCGCCGACCAGGATCAGGACGATGCCGACCGCGATCGCGCTCTTGAACGGAAACGCAGTGGCGGCGCGCGGGCGCTTTTTCAGGTCCCGATCGCGGTCTTGCGACACGCGCGAGCGCGGAGCGGATGGCGGCGGCGCGTAGCGCTCGGCCTCCTGGATGGATTCATCGTAGGAATAGGGCGAGTCGAGCTCGGCGCCGCGGTCCATGCTCGGCTCGAGCCGGTCGAACTCCGGCGAGGGCGACGGCACGTTGGCATAGGTTTTCCGCGCCGCGCGGCTGGCTTGCGCCGCGGCGCGCCCGAGATCGTCGGCATCGGCCGCGATATCGCGAAACCCGCGCATGCCTGGCGCCTGCGGCGGATTGTTGTCGGGGCTACGGCGGGCCACGCCCATGCGTTCGCGGGTCGGCGGCAACGGCGCATCCGGCATCGGCACCGGAGGCGGCCGCGACGGCCCGGCTTGATCGGCGCGCAAACTGCGCTGGCCTTCCTGACCGAGCGGCGGGCGATCGTTGCGCGAGGGCGCTGCGGGAGACCGCGGCCGGGCTGCCGAAGGGGCCGGCGGCGGGCCCGAGGACAGTGGCGCGGAGGACGGCGCGGAGGACGGCGCGGAAGGCTCGCCGGGCCGCGAATTGGGCCGGGTGTTGGCGCGGAACGCATCGCCGGCGCGGCCCCCGCTGCGGGCATCCCCGCCACCGGGGCGCGTCGCATCGCGGGCGCGCTGGGCGGCCTCGGATTCGACCTTGCGCACGGCTTCCTCGAGCGACAGCCGCTCGCGGGTGATTTCGGACTCGCTGAGCGGCGGCTCGACGCTGCGCAACTGCGCGATCAGCGCCGAGCGGGCCCGTTCGTAGAGCGCACGGCGGCTCTCACCGGGCGCACTGGGGTCCAGTCCGGCGATGGCGCGGGCGATCAGCGGGTAGTAATCAGCCATCTATGCTCAACATTGCGGGCTTTCCGGTAATATCTCGTTAAGCCTCAAACGGGTTCTGGACCAGAATAGTATCCTCGCGTTCCGGGCTGGTGGAAAGCAGGGCGATCGGACATCCCACCAGTTCCTCGACCCGGCGAACATATTTGATCGCCTGCGCCGGCAAATCCGCCCAGGAGCGGGCATTGGCGGTCGGCTCCTTCCAGCCCTCGATGGTCTCGTAGACCGGCATCACGCGCGACTGCGCGCCCTCGCCGGCCGGCAGGTGATCGATCTCCTTGCCGTCCAGCATGTAGCCGACACAGACCTCGATGCTGTCGAAGCCATCGAGAATATCGAGCTTGGTCAGCGCCAGGCCATGGATGCCGCAGGTCCGCACCGTCTGGCGCACCAGCACCGCGTCGAACCAGCCGCAGCGCCGCTTGCGCCCGGTGTTGACGCCGAACTCCTTGCCGCGGCGGCCGATCTCCTCGCCGATTTCGTTGGCCAGTTCGGTCGGGAACGGGCCCTGGCCCACCCGCGTCGTATAGGCCTTGCAGATGCCGAGCACATAGCCGACCGAGCTCGGTCCCATGCCGGTGCCGGTGGCCGCCTGCGCCGCCACCGTGTTCGACGAGGTGACATAGGGATAGGTGCCGTGATCGACGTCGAGCAGCGCGCCTTGCGCGCCTTCGAACAGGATGCGCTTGCCCTCGCGGCGCTTGAGGTCGAGCAGCCGCCACACCGCCTCGGCATAGGGCAGCAGTTTCGGCGCGAAAGCCGTGAGTTCTTTCAAGATGCCGGCGCCGTCGATTTCTTCCAGGTTGAAGCCGCGGCGCAGCGCGTTGTGATGCGCCAGCAGGCGGTCGATCTTGTTCGGCAGCGTATGGAGATCGGCCAGATCCATCAGGCGAATGGCGCGGCGGCCGACCTTGTCTTCATAGGCGGGGCCGATGCCGCGCTGGGTGGTGCCGATCGCGGTGATGGCGTTGGAGGATTCGCGCAGCGCATCGAGCTCGCGATGCAGTGGCAGGATCAGCGTGACGTTTTCGGCGACGCGCAGATTATCCGGGCTGATGGCAACGCCCTGGCCCTTCAGCTTCGCGACTTCGTCGAGGAACGCCTGCGGGTCGAACACCACGCCATTGCCGATGACCGACAGTTTCGACGGCCGCAGCACGCCGGACGGCAACAGCGCCAGCTTGTAGGTCTGGCCATTGATGACCAGGGTATGACCGGCATTGTGGCCGCCCTGGAAGCGCACGACGATGTCGGCCTGTTCCGACAACCAGTCGACGATCTTGCCCTTCCCCTCGTCGCCCCATTGGGCGCCGACGACGACAACATTGGCCATTTCGCTGAATTTCCCTCTGCAACCATCTCTGCAACCAGCATGCCCCTGGGAAAGCCTGAAGTCCCACCATTCCCGGTCATGCGCCCAGCCCAAATCACGGCCGGGGGCCGCTCGCTTGCAAGGCGTCCCATCGGATAAAGGATGCGGGCTATCGACGCAAGCAAGAACGGGGCTGAAATGGCCACTTAGAGCCGATTTAACCCTTTGATATCCCCTGAAAAAATGGCGGCTGCGGCGCCTTGGCGCGGCATCAGACCATAGTCTCACCGGGCGGCCTTGGAGCCGGGCGATCTGGACGTTTTTCAGGCCATTGCTCCGCGTTCTCTCGGGCGCGGCAGCCGAATCCAAGGGAACGTTTGCAGGCCGTCACGCCTGAATTATGGCCCGCCGGAAGGACCTGGCCGGACGCGGGCTATCGCGCCTTGTCGGAGCACACGATCTCGCGATCGGTCTGCCATGGCGATATCCGCTGTTCCGGCGGCAGATACATCGCGTCGCCGGGCTTGACCTCGAAGGCGTCGTCGAACGCGGTCTGGTTGCGCAGGGTGCCGTTGGCGCGGAACCGGCCGGGCGAATGCGGATCGACCTTGAGCCGTTCGATGCGGGCGGCGTCGCGGGTCTTCTCGTGCCAGATCTGCGCGAAGTTGATGAACAGCCGCTGCTCGCCGCCAAAGCCGTCGATCACCGGCGCCGGGCAACCCCTGAGCGACAGCCGATAGGCGCGCACCGCGATCGCAAGTCCGGCATTGTCCGCCGCATTCTCGCCGAGCGTGAGCGAGCCGTTGACGTGATAGCCCGGCAGCGGCGTGAACGCGTCGTATTGCGCGACCAGGCTCTTGGTCTTGCTCTCGAAGCGGGAGCGGTCGTCCGCCGTCCACCAGTTACGCAGATTGCCCTCGCCGTCGAACCGGCTGCCCTGGTCGTCGAAGGCGTGGCTGATTTCGTGGCCGATCACCGAACCGATGCCGCCGTAATTGGCGGCATCGTCGGCCTCGGCGTCAAAGAACGGCGGCTGCAGGATGCCGGCGGGAAACACGATCTCGTTGCGGCCCGAACTGTAGGTGGCATTGACGATCTGCGGCGCGATGCGCCACTCCGCGCGGTCGACCTTGCCGCCGAGCTTCTTCATCCAGAACTCGTAGTCGAAACGCCGCGCGCGCATCGCATCGCCGATCAGATCGTCTCTGGCGATCCGAAGCCCGCTGTAATCGCGCCACCTCGTGGGATAGGCGATCCGGGGCGTGATCGCCTCGAGCTTCGCCAGCGCCTCGCGTCGGGTGTCGGGCCCCATCCAGTCGAGCGTCGCGATGTTTTCGCGATAGGCCGCCATCAAGTTTGCGACCATCGCCTCGGCGCGCGCCTTGTTGGCCGGCGGGAAGTAACGCTCGACGTAGAGCTTGCCGAGATCGAAGCCGATCAAGCGGTCGACCGACGCCACCGCCCGCTTCCAGCGCGGCTGCATTTCCGGCACGCCGCGCAGCGCGTGCTGCTCGAAGGCAAAATCCTCCGCGACGAAGGCCGCGGAAAGATAGGCCGAATAGGAACTGAGCAGATTATAGGTGAGCAGCGCCTGCCAGGTTTCCACCGGCACGTCGCGCATGACGGCGCCGAGCCCCGCAAAATAGCTCGGCTGCGCCACCACGATGGTGGTGATGTCGGAGCCGATTCCGGCTGCGGTGAGAAACGACGGCAGATCCTGCGGCGCGACCAGCGCCGGCAGGCCGGCGATCTCGGTCTTGTTGTAGCTCTTGATGGGGTCGCGGTTTTCCGCCCGCGTCCACTGCAGCCGCGCCAGCGCGGTTTCCAGCGCGATGATGTCGTCGGCACTTTTCTCGGGCCCCGCTTCCCCGGCCAGCGTCAGCAATTTGGCGATGTGGTCGCGATAGGCCGATCGAACCGACTGAAAATGCGCATCGTCCTTGAGATAGTAGTCGCGATCCGGCAGGCCGAGGACCGGTTGTTCGAGATGCGCGACATAAACGGTGGCATCGTGCTCGTCGGGATAGATCCAGATGTCCCAGGGAATCCGGACCGAGAGCCGCGACAGGTCGGCGAACAGCGCCGGCAATTCGGCCTGTTCGTGCAGCCCGTGAATCCGCGCCAGCGCGTCGCGCAGGCCGCCGAGGCCGGCCTGTTCGACGGCCGCCTCGTCCATGAACGCGGCATAGAGATCGGCGAGCTTGCGGCGCTCGGGATGATCAGGGTCGTTCGGATCGATGCTCTCGATCGCAGCGCGGAGCTGCGCTTGCATGGCTTCGCGCACCTGCGAGAACGTATCCCACGAGCTGCGGTCGGCCGGGATCTGCGTCGCCGCCAGCCACTTGCCATTGGCGTATTGCCAGAAATCGTCCTGCGGCCGGACCGCGGGATCGATCGCGGTGAGGTCGATGCCGGCGCGCGGCCCGGCCGTCGACACGACGCAGGAGGTAATGCCGATCAGACAAGCGAGCGCAAATTGCCGGAGCATGGCCGCGACAATAGACGGCGGATGCGGATTTTCCAACCGGTTCGCCGCTGTCCTGCGGGCCTCATTGCCCCGCGCATGGTCGCGATGCATCCAGCCCCATTGATGCCGGTCGGGAATCCGTGTCTGTGAAGTCGGCCGGATCGATCTTGCGGCCCGCACCGACGCCGGACCTGCGTCGGCATCAGCGAACCGGGCACCTCCCCTCAAGCCGGAAGCACCCTCTAAGAAAACGACGTCTCATGTCAGCTTCCGATGGAACTTCGAATACCGCCTCCTCCGGCGGCTGGATCGCCAACCAGCCTTATCTGCTGCTTTCGATCACGACGATGTGCTGGGCCGGCAACGCCATCGTCGGGCGGCTGGCCGCCGGTCATATTCCGCCAGTGACGCTGTCGTTCCTGCGCTGGTCGCTGGCGTTCCTGATCCTGCTGCCGTTCGCCTGGAAACATCTGGTGCGCGACTGGAACGCGATCCGCGGCCGGCTCGGCGTGATGGTCGTTATTTCCGTCACCGGGATCGGCGCGTTCAACACCCTGCAATATTGGGCGCTGGAATACACCCAGGCGCTGAACACGCTGCTGTTGCAGTCGGCCGGCCCGCTGGTGGTCGCGGTGTGGTCGCTGCTGCTGCTCGGCGTGCGGCTGACGCTGGCGCAGGCGGCCGGCGTGGTCGTCTCGCTGATCGGCGTGCTGGTGATCCTGCTGCATGGCGATCTCAGCACGCTGTCGAGCATCGAATTCAACAAGGGCGACATCATCTTCATCGTGGCGCTGATCATCTTCGGGTTTTATTCCGTGATGACGCTGAAGCGGCCGGCGATCCACGCGCTGTCGTTTGCCGCCTTCACATTCGGCGTCGGCGCGGCCTGCCTGGTTCCGCTATTGATCTGGGAACTGGCGACGCGGCCGATGATGGAGCTGAACACGGCCAATCTGCTGTCACTGTTCTATGTCGCGGTGTTTCCCTCGACGCTGGCCTATCTGTGTTTCAATCGCGGCGTGCAGTTGATCGGCGCCAACCGCGCCGCGCCGTTTTTTCACATGGTGCCGCTGTTCGGCTCGGTCATGGCGATGGTGTTTCTCGGCGAGCGGCCGCAGCCGTTCCACTTCATCGGCTTTGCCCTGGTGCTGACAGGGGTATTCGTCGCCTCGCGCAGAGCTTCCGCTGCCTAAACCGGCTGCGCGACCGGAGCCGCGCCGACGACGACGCGGTCGATGATCCCGGCAAGGCGCGACGATGATGGGCGATCCGCCGCGATCAGCCGCGCGCGCCCTTGAGCGCTTCCGGCGCGAATTCATGCGCCAACAGCCGCTCACGCTCGTAAGGCCCGGGTATGCGCAGCATACCGGTGCTCTCGGCCGAGAAGCCAAATCGCCGATAATAAGCGGGATCGCCGACCAGCAGCACCGCGCGGTAGCCGCGCCGTTTGGCCTCGCGCAGCGCGCGCCGCATCAGATCGGCGCCGACGCCGCAGCCGCGGACATCGGAGGCCACCGCCAGCGGACCCAGCAACAGGCATCCGCTGGCGGCGCCGGCCGTGACCGACCACAGCCGGACCGTGCCGATCAGGCGTTGGCCTTCGAGTGCGGTCAACGCCAGGCCGCGCGCGGGCTTGCGCCCTTCACGCAGGCGCTCGGATGATTTTGCGAAGCGGTCCGGGCCCATCGCCGCGTCCAGCAGTTTTTCGCGCGCCGCGACGTCGGAGCGACGCTCGCCGCGGATCGTGATCCGCTTCGGTTGCTTGTGATGGTGCGGGATCGCGACGGTGGGCAGCATCATGCTCCCCGCGCCAGCTTGATGAAGACCTCGTCGAGATTCCTGCATTCGAACTTTTCGGTCAGTTCGCGGCAAGTGCCGAGCGCGACGACCCGGCCGCGGCTCATGATGACGACGAAGTCGCAGAGTTGCTCGACCTCGAGCATGTTGTGCGACGACATCACGATGGTCGCGCTCTTGCGCCGCTGATAGGCCTGCAGGCGGCCGCGAACCCAGTCGGCGCGATCGGGATCGAGCGAAGCGGTGGGCTCGTCGAGCACCAGCACGTCGGGATCGTTGATCAGTGCCTTCGCCACCGCGACGCGGGTTTTCTGCCCGGCCGAGAGCCGGCCGGTGTAGCGGTCGATGATGTCGCCGAGCTCGAATTCCTCGATCAACTCCTCGATCTTCTGCTTGACGTTGGCGACGCCATAGAGCCGCCCGAACACGGTGAGGTTTTCCCGAACCGTCAGCCGCGCCGGCAGCGCGACATAGGGGCTCTCGAAATTCATCCGCTTCAGAACCTTGTGGCGCTCGGTCGCCATGTCGTGGCCGAGCACCATCGCGCGGCCGACGGTCGGCACCACCAGGCCCATGATCATGGCGATGGTGGTGGTCTTGCCGGCGCCGTTGCCGCCGAGCAGGCCGACGGTCCAGCCCTTCGGCACGACGAAGTTCACTTCATCGACCGCCCAGTGCGCGCCGTATTTCTTGCACAGGGTTTCGACCGCGATCGCAGGCGTAGCAGCTTCAGTCGCCGCCATCGGTTGGGCGGGAGCCGAAAGCGTCGGCGCCGGTTGGTAGAGTCCGCCGTTGCCGGCGAAGAAAGTCGCAATGCTGTTCATGACAATCCCCTGATTACTCGCCCATGGTGAGCAGCACGCCCTTGTGGCGGGCGCTGCGCAGCAGGAGCATGAAGGTGGCGAAGGCGGCCGTGAGATAGACGAGGTTCAGCGCAAAGCATTCGAGCATCAGGTCGGCGCGGAACACACCGTCGATCAGGATCGAGCGCATGCCCTCGAACACATAGGTCGGCGTCAGCGACCAGGCGGCGGGTTGCAGCCAGAGCGGCAACACCCAGGCCGGGTAGTAGACGCAGCACAGAGGCAGCACCAGGATCATCACCGAGTAAGCAAGGCTCTCGGCGCCAAGGCCCTGGCGGATGATCATGCCGGACACGACAAGCCCGATCGCCCAGCCGGTCAGCACCAGATTGATGAAGAACCCGAGCAGCGGGAAGCCAAGCCCGTAGATGTTGAAGCCGAACAGCAGGAACGCCAGCAGCGTCACCGGAAGGGTGCCGATCAGGAGCCGGACCAGGCTCATCAGCATCAGGGAAGCCGCGAGTTCGGCCGGTTGCAGCGGGCTCATCATCAGGTTCGCGACATTGCGCGACCAGATTTCCTCCAGGAACGTGAAGGAAAAGCCGAGCTGGCCGCGGAACAGCACGTCCCAGAGCAGCACGGCGCCGAGCAGAATGCCGCCGGTGCTCGCCATGCTGGATTTGCTGTCATAGAGGTAGGTGTAGAGAAAACCCCACACCAGCATCTGCATCGCCGGCCAGAAGATCAGTTCGGCCAGCCTCAGCCATGACGAGCGCAGCAGGTAGTAGTAACGCGCCGTCATGGCCGTCATGCGGTTGATTGAGTCGATCATGACACATGTCCCCTCTGGCCCGGCTCAGGCCATCTCGCGGCGGATCGGCCGGCGCTTGCCGACTTTCGGCGGGAAGCTGTCGAGCACGACTTCCTTGACGCGGACCTTGTCCTCCAGGCAGATCGAAAGCAGATCTTCCAGATGCGGGATCGATCCGTGCAGCTTGTCCCGCGAGGTGGCGGCGCCGAGCACGACGCGCGCTTCCACCGTGTCGACGCCGGTCTGCACGATCTCGAACTGCGCCAGGTGCAGGTCGCAATCGAACATCCAGCGATAGGTCGCATCGAGGATGCTGCCGGCGGGGACCTTGCGGTCTTCCTTGTTGATGAAGGCGTCGTTGAGACGGCCGTCGATGCTGGCGATCTGCGACCAGTTGATCTTCGACGGCGCCGGCGTGACCGGCAGGGTGATGTAGTCGCCCTGCACGTAACGAATGAACGGCATCGCTTCGTTGAGCAGATTGGTGATCACGGCGATGCCGGACTGGCCCGGCACCTGCGGCTGCATGGTCACGGGATCGAGCACGTCGAGGTGCACAGTGTCCTCGCAGACATAATAGTGACCGTCGGGCATTTCGAGCGCGATGCGGGTGGCTTCCTCCGAGGAGTATTCGTCGAGCACGGGCACGCCGAGCTGGCGCGACCATTCCTGACGCTGGGCCTTCGAGGAATATTCCGAATGCGTGACCACGACGTTCAGGGTCGACTTGAATTCGTCGACATGCGGCATCAACCCGTCGAGGCTCGAGGGATACAGCGACAGCGTCCGCGGCGCGAGGTAACGCAAATGCTGGGCGACGCGGGACGGCGGGATCAGGTTCGAGATGAACGCGGTCGGATACTTGCCGCCGATCGAGTCGTACCACCACGGCACGGTGTAGACGTGGGCGAGCAGGTCGTTCTCCTTGTAGTCGTTGCCGCTCTGCATCGCGAACTGGCGGACGCCCTGGATGGTGTCGGTCAGGATCGCGTCATAGTCGACGCGGATCAGAAGGGTCTGGCCCGAGGAGCCCGACGAGCGCGTCGGAAACAGGCTGTCGCTCTTGAACTTGCGGTTGACGCACTGGTCCGGGAACGCCGCCACCAGCTCCGGCTTGGTGATGACCGGAATCTTCTGGATGTCGTCATAGGTCTTCAGATGCGAGGGCTTGAAGCCGGCCTTCTTGTACTTGGCGCGATAGACCGGGATTTCCCGGTAGGCCATCTCGACCAGCTCTTTCATCCGAGCAAGCTGCTGCGCGCGGATCTCTTCGACCGGCAAATACGGATGCGCCATGCACTTGTCGAGATAGCTGTTGGCGACATTGATCAGGTCGGCATTCTCCTCGCCACCCTGCTCGAATTCGGGGCGGGTATGCTCGGCTTCCCAGAACTGAAGCCGGTTCGGCGCGGTCGGCGCTGTGGCGGGGGAAATTTCGCTGTGGTCGAACTGAGAGGTTTCAGCCGAGATTTGAGATACGCCATCCATTGTTCGTCTCCATCGGGTTTTGTCGGTTGCTCCGGCCGATTGACCGTCGCGATACCCCATGGTGTCGTCGGAGGAGACGTGCGTTCGAACTGGTTCGGCGGCCGTGTGATCGGGGTCACATGGGCGTCCCGCGCAGGCTGTTAGGTTCAGAAGCAGTTCAGAAATCCCCGGCCGATGGCGGCGATTGACGCCGTCATGAGGGGATTTTGAATTTGCTGTAGGCTTCGCGGGTGGCGATGATCACATGCTCGGCGCAGCCGTTGCGGCGATGCGGATCGCAGTCTGTCTCGTAATCCCGCGACGTCATCATGTCGATGAAGGCCGCCACGGTCGGATAATACACCAGCGCCAGATAGTCCCATTGATGGCCCGCTTGCTGCCCGAGCGCGACCGCCTTGGCATCGCCGGTCCATAACAGCGTGCCGCCGCGCGCCTTGATCATCGGCACGGTCAGCGCGCTGTAGCGCAAATAGGCATCCCAGCCCGAGCCATTGCCGTCGAGCGAGCGCGGATGAAACCGCATCAAATTGACCATCACCACCGGCGACTGCCGATCCAGTGCCGCCAGGCCTTCGACGTTCAGGAGATCGACGCCCATGATTGGCTCCTCATTGCTTCCCTGTGGGGTTACGGACCGCCTTGTTTTGACGCGTTTTCTTTACGCGAACCGGGTCCCACCCACGGATCAAGTCCGAGGGCGTGCTTCGGTCGAAAACGCGACGTCGCGGCATTGTAGCATTGCGGCGGCAGGGCTTGTCGTGCCCTTCGAATCCGGCGCATGGTCAATCCGAGCTCATGACAATTCCCACGCCGCCATCCGGCCCCGATCCGGTCCGATGGCTCAACAACCAGCCCTATTTGTTGTTGAGCCTGACCTCGCTGTTCTGGGCCGGCAATATCGTGCTCGCCCGCTATGTCGCCGGCCACGTGCCGCCGATGACGCTGTCCTGCGTGCGCTGGATCGGCGTGTTCTTTGTGCTGCTGCCGTTCGCCTGGCCGCATCTCAAGGCCGACTGGCCGGTGCTGCGCCGGCGGCTGCCGCTGTTGGTGGTGCTGTCGGCGACCGGATTTGCGCTCAACAACGCGCTGTCCTACTGGGCCCTGCAATATACCCAGGCGCTGAATGCGCTGATGATCCAGTCCTCGGGACCGCTGTTCGTCGCCTTGTGGTCACTGCTGCTGTTCGGCGTGCGGCTGACCTTTGCGCAATTCGCCGGCATCGCGCTGTCGCTGGCCGGCGTGTTCACCATCCTGCTGCACGGCGATCTCGCGGCGCTCGCCAATATCGAGTTCAACCGGGGCGACCTGATGTTCGCCAGCGCCGTGCTGGCGTTTGGCCTCTATTCCGCGCTGATGCCGCGGCGGCCGCGGACCCATCAATTGTCGCTGATCATGTTCACCACCGGCTGCGGCTCGCTGCTGCTGTTGCCGTTCTCGGTCTGGGAAATTGAAAGCGGCACCACGCTGCAATTCGACGCGCTGACGCTGGCCACGCTGGTCTATGTGGTGATCTTTCCCTCGACGCTGGCCTATCTGTTCTTCAACCGCGGCATCGCCCTGATCGGCCCCAACCGCGCCGCGCCGTTCCTGCATCTGGTGCCGGTATTCGGCTCGGTGATGGCGATCGCCCTGCTCGGCGAACAGCCAAAACTGTTTCACCTGATCGGTTATGTGCTGGTGCTGTCCGGCGTGGTGATCGCCTCGCGGCAGGCGTCGGTGAAGGCGTAGTGGCTACCAAAGCGAAGGGCGGGCAAGCGTTTTAACGCCCTGCCCGCCCCTGCAATGCTTGTTGGCCGTCCGCTTGTCTTACGCGGCGCGGACCTTGCTCAGGAACTGATCGACCGCGGTGCGCAGCATGCCGGACTGGTTGTCGAGTTCGCGCGCGTTCGACAGCACGTCGGAGGCTGCAGAACCGGTCGCCGCCGCCGCCGTGGTGACGCCGCCGATATGGGCGCTGATCTCGCTCGATCCGGCCGCGACCGACTGGATGTTGCGCGCGATCTCGCGGGTGGCGTCGCCCTGCTGCTCGATCGCGGTCGAGATGGAGACCGTGATTTCGCTCATCTGGGCGATGGTCTGGGTGATGCCGCCGATCGAGGCCACCGCATCGCTGGTGGAAGCCTGCATCGCCGCGACCTGGGCCGAGATTTCCTCGGTGGCCTTGGCGGTCTGGTTGGCGAGCGCCTTCACTTCGGAGGCGACGACGGCAAAACCGCGGCCGGACTCGCCGGCGCGCGCCGCCTCGATGGTGGCGTTGAGCGCCAGCAGGTTGGTCTGCGCGGCAATGCTGTGGATCAGTTTTACGACTTCGCCGATCTTCTCGGCGCCGGTCGACAGCGCCCGCACCGTGACGTTGGTGCTCTCGGCGTCTCCCACCGCCTTGCTGGCGATCTCGCTGGAGCGCGCCACCTGGCGGGAAATCTCCGCGACCGAACTCGACAGTTCCTCGGCGGCGGCCGCGACCGTGCCGACATTGTTGGAGGCGCTTTCCGACGCCGCGCCGACGGTTGCCGCACGCGCGCTGGCGTCGCTGGCGGTCGAGGTCATCGACTGCGCGGTGGTCTGCATGCCGGCCGCCGCCGTCGAAACCGAGCGGACGATGCCGGTGACGCTGCGCTCGAAGTCGCCGGCGAGGCTTTCCATCGCGGCGCGGCGCTCGGCCTTGGCGCGCGCCTGGGTCTCGGCCTCGGCCTGTTCGAGGCCGCGGATGCGAAGCGCGTTGTCCTTGAAGATCTGAACGGTGGCCGCCATGGCGCCGACCTCGTCGCCGCGGTCGATGCCGGGGATCTCGCCGTCCAGCGAGCCATTGGCAAGCCCTTCCATGCGGGCGCCGAGTTCGCCGAGCGGGCGGCTGATGCTGCGGCCGATCAGCCAGGCGATCGCGCCGCCGATCACCGCGATGCCGAGGATGGCCAGCGCCAGCGTCCAGACGATCGGCTTCATCTTGGCATCGAGGTCGTCGAGATAGGCGCCGCTGCCGATATACATCTGGAAATACGGGACGGCGACGGCATAGCCCATCTTGCGGATCGGCACTTCGGTGCCGGGTTTGACATATTCGTAGCTCAGGAGGATCGAGCCGTTGGCCCGGGCGCCGTCCATCAACTCGTGGGACAGTTTTCGGCCATTGGTCACCACTTCCATGCGGTTGGTGCCGACCTGTTTGGGATCGGGCGACAGGATCGTGATGCCGTCATAGCCGGTGCCGAACAAGTAACCCGCGCCCTTGTCGTAGGTCATCGAGTTGCCGCGGCGGCCGAATTCGGCCAGGGCCTGCTCCTTGGTGAGCTTGCCGGCCTCGACTTCCTTTTGCAGCCCGGCGGCCATGTTGACGCCGATATCGACGATCGCCTTCATCTGGTCGATGCGCGCGTCCAGCATCTCGCGCTGCATCAAATACCCTGCCAGCACGCCGGCAACGCACAGCCCAATCAGCGTCACACCCACCAAGATACCGAGCTTGGGGGTGATCTTCAGGTTCTTCAGCTTCACTGGATTCTCCGTGAAATGTGTGCGGGGCCGCGATTGGCGGAAACTGTCGCCGCACGGTATACTGCGACCCTTTAGCGCTTGGTTACCAGTTCCGGTCCGTAGAAGTACGGGCTGCAAAAAAGCCACCAGAGGTGGTCCGGAGGGGTGATCGGGAACGCTGGATCGGGAGGCGGCGGCGTCCTGTCGCGGTCATAACCAACACCGAAACGTCAAATCGGGAGACCAGAATGCCCAAATTCAAGGTAGTGACGCCGAAGGGCGCCAGTTTTACGACGGCCGGCGGCGGCTATGCTTTCGAGAAGGAAGCGCTCGAGCCGATCGACGCCGAGATCGTCGAGGCGCCGGCCAACGAGGCGGAGTTCATCGCCGCGGCCAAATCCGCCGATGCGATCTACGCCAAGGGCATCCCGATCACCAAGAAGATCATCGACGCGCTGGAAAACTGCAAGGTCATTACGCTCGGCAGCGTCGGCGTCGACTCTGTCGACGTCAAGGCCGCCACCGCGCGCGGCATTCCCGTCACCAACATCCCCGACACCTTCATCGAGGAAGTCGCCGACCACGCCATGATGCTGCTGCTCGCCGGCTTCCGCCGCCTGGTCCAGCAGGACAGGATGGTTCGCGAAGGCCGCTGGTCGGAGGGCCGCCCGGCGCTGCTGAAGATTCCGCGGCTGATGGGCCAGACGCTCGGCTTCATCTCGTTCGGCCGGGTGGCGCGCGCGGTCGCCAGGCGCGCCGCACCGTTCGGGCTGCGGATGATGGCCTACGATCCCTTCATCCAGGAGACGCTGATTTCCGAGCATGGCGTGATGCCCGCGACGCTAAGCGAGGTGCTGTCGCAATCGGATTTCCTGTCGATGCACGCCCCGGCGCGCCCCGAGGTCCATCACATGCTCGGTGAGAAGCATTTTAGGCAGATGAAGCCGAGCGCGATCTTCATCAACACCGGCCGCGGCCCGACCGTGGACGAAGAGGCGCTGATCAAGGCGTTGCAGGAAGGCTGGATCGCGCATGCCGCCCTCGACGTGCTGGAAAAGGAGCCGCCGTCGCACAACAACCCGATGCTGGGCATGGAGAACGTCACGCTGACCGCGCATGTCGCTTCCGCCTCGGCACGTTTCGACGAAGCGCGCAAGCGTCGCGTCGGCTACGAATTGTCACTCGTGCTGTCCGGCATGTGGCCGGTAAGCTGCGTCAATCCGTCGGTGCTGCAAAACACCGCGCTCCGCCGCTGGCAGCCCGTCAGCATGGATCGCGGTCCCAACAGCTAACGACGATATTCGCAACGACCCGGCGAAAACGCCGGGCGAAACAACGAACGGGAGGAATCCATGAAGAGCGACATCACGCGCCGTGACGCGCTGGCCCTCGGCATTTCGGCGGCGGCGCTTGCCTCGACCGGCGCCTCGGCGCAAGGGACTTCAAACGTCAAGGCGGCCGATGTCGCCGCGCCTTCGCTGCCGATCGAAAAGGGCGCCAGTTTGCGCATGCTGCGCCCGGTGCGGTTCGTGCAGGCGGATGAAGACGTGTTTCGCGCCAACGCGGCAAAATTCACCGACAAGACCGGCGTCGCGGTCAAGGTCGATTTCGTCGGCTGGGAAGACATCAACCAGCAGACCGCGGTGACCTCGAACAGCGGCGCGGGTCCCGACATCATCATCGGCTTCGGCGACGCGCCGCACATCTATGTCGACAAGCTGATCGAACTGACCGATGTCGCCGATTATATCGGCAAGCGCTATGGCGGCTGGCTGTTCCTCGCCGAGAAATACGGCAAGCGCTACAACACCAACAACTGGATCGGATTGCCGTTCGGCGCCAGCGGCGGCCCGCTGATCTATCGCAAGTCGATGCTCAAGGCGGCCGGCTTCGACCGCGCGCCCGACGACCATGCCGGCTTCCTCGACCTCTGCCAGAAACTGCAGAAGGCCGGCAAGCCGGCCGGCTTCGCGCTCGGCAACGCCGTCGGCGATGGCAACGGTTTTGCCAGCTGGCTGTTGTGGTCGCATGGCGCGGCGCTGCTCGACGAGAAGGGCAACGTCACCATCAACAGCAAGGAAACCATCGCGGCGTTGAACTATCTGAAAAAACTCTATCCCACCTTCATCGCGGGGACGCCGGGCTGGAACGACGTCAGCAACAACCGCGCCTATTCGGCCCAGGACATCTCGCTGACCTCGAACGGCGTATCGTTGTATTTCTCGCTGAAGAACGATCCGGCCACCGCGGCCATCGCCGAGGACTCGGAGCATCAGTTCATGCCGATGGGCGTCGCAAAATCGTCGCCGATGGGAGGCCTGACCCTGAACGCAATGGTGTTCAAGCACAGCCAATATCCCAACGCCGCAAAGGCTTTCCTGCAATTCATGCTGGAAAAGGAACAATACGAGCCGTGGCTCAACGCCAACAGCGGCTACTGGGCGCAGCCGCTGGCCGCCTATGCCGACGCCGCGGTGTGGTCCGGCGACCCCAAGGTCGCGATCTTCAAGAACACCATGAAGAACCAGTACTGGAACGGCTATCAAGGCCCGATTTCGACCGCGACCGGCGCGATCAACGCCGACTATGTGCTGGTGCAGATGTGCGCCTCGGTCGCAACCGACGCCGCGACGCCCGAAGCCGCCGCGGCGGAAGCCGAGCGTCGGGCGAAGCGGTATTTCAGGCGGTAGAGGAGGCGTCATTGCGAGGAGCGAAGCGACGAAGCAATCCAGGCGTCCCTTGTAGTCCTGGATTGCTTCGCGGAGCCTGTCATCGGGCGGCGCTTCGCGCCGACCCGTTGGCTCGCAATGACGGAGAACATATCCGATGTCTGTCACGACGATAGCGCCGCAACGCTTCGCGCAACGGCGGCCCGGCTGGCTGGCGCGGCTGTTCGACTACAAGCCGTTCCTGATCATAGCCTGCCTGACCCCGGCGATCGGGCTGTTGCTGGTGTTCCTGACCTACCCGCTCGGGCTCGGCATCTGGCTTGCCTTCACCGACACCACGATCGGCCGCCGCGGCGTGTTCGTAGGCCTGGAGAATTTCCAGTATCTCTTGACCGATCCCTTGTGGTGGAACGCGGTGTTCTACAGCGTGTTCTATACGGCGGTAGCGACCTTCGGAAAATTCGCGCTCGGCTTCTGGCTCGCGCTCTTGCTCAACAACCATTTTCCGCTGAAAAGCCTGTTGCGGGCGATCGTGCTGTTGCCGTGGATCGTCCCGACCGTGCTGTCGGCGCTGGCGTTCTGGTGGATCTACGATCCGCAATTCTCCATCATCTCCTATTTGCTGGTGGACGTGCTGCACGTCCGCTCTACCAATATCGATTTCCTCGGCAGCGCCTGGCCGGCGCGGTTCTCGCTGATCGCCGCCAATATCTGGCGCGGCATTCCCTTTGTCGCGATCTCGCTGCTGGCCGGCCTGCAGACCATCTCGCCGTCGCTCTATGAAGCCGCGATGCTGGACGGCGCCAGCGCCTGGCAGCGCTTCCGCTACATCACCTTTCCGATGATGATGCCGATCCTCGCGATCGTGATGACGTTCTCGATCATCTTCACCTTCACCGATTTCCAGCTGGTCTACGCCATCACCCGCGGCGGCCCGGTCAATTCCACCCATCTGCTGGCGACGCTGGCGTTCCAGCGCGGCATCGCCGGCGGCGAGCTCGGCGAGGGCGCGGCGATCGCGGTCTCGATGGTCCCGTTCCTGGTGTTCGCCACGCTGTTCAGCTATTTCGGCCTCGCCCGCCGCAAATGGCAGCAGGGAGAGAGCAATGACTGAGACCGTTGCTCCATCCACCAACTTGACCAGCGCCACGCCCGACACCATGGAATGGGATTCCCGGGCGCGGCGGATGGTGATGATCTATCTGCCGCTGGCCTGCTTCGTCGTGATCCTGCTGTTTCCGTTCTACTGGATGGCGATCACCTCGTTCAAGCCGAACGCGGAATTGCTGGACTACAAGACCCATAACCCGTTCTGGATCACCTCGCCGACCCTGATGCATATCAAGCATCTGCTGTTCGAGACCGCCTATCCGCACTGGCTGATGACGACGATGTGGGTGGCGATCGGCGCCACCTTCCTGTCGCTGACCGCCAGCACGCTCGCCGCCTATGCCATCGAGCGGTTGCGCTTCCGCGGCAGCCCCTATGTCGGGCTCGGCATCTACATGGCCTATCTGGTGCCGCCGTCGATCCTGTTCATTCCGCTCGCCACCGTCGTGGTGCAGTTCGGGTTGTTCGACAGCCCGATGGCGCTGATCCTGGTGTACCCGACCTTCCTGGTGCCGTTCTGCACCTGGCTTTTGATCGGCTACTTCAAGTCGATACCTTACGAACTGGAAGAATGTGCGCTGGTCGACGGCGCGACACGGCTGCAGATCCTGTGGCGCATCACGCTGCCGCTGGCGGTGCCCGGGCTGATCTCGGCCGGCATTTTTAGTTTTACGCTGTCGTGGAACGAATTCATCTACGCGCTCGCCTTCATCCAGAGCAGCGCCAACAAGACCGTGCCGGTCGCGATCCTGACCGAGCTGGTGTCCGGCGACGTCTATCAATGGGGTGCGCTGATGGCGGGCTCGCTGCTCGGCTCGCTGCCGGTCGCGATCTTCTATTCACTGTTCGTCGACTATTACGTCTCCTCGCTGACCGGCGCGGTGAAGGAATAAAGCGTTTTCGAGCGAAGTGGGACCGGTTCGCGTCAAGAAAACGCGTCAAACTGGAGCACCCTACTCCTTCTTGGTGCGATAATCCCCGAATGCGGTGTCGCGCTGGTCGAGCTGCTGCTTGACGCTGGAGCCGTCGCGCCGGAACGTCGACATGTAGTTCTTGCTCGCCTCGGTGAAGAACGCCAGCGCCTGGATTTCGGTGCCGGCCCGCATCGCCGCCCGCGCGCCCATGATCTCCATCGCGCGATGCACCGAGCGCTTGTTGAGCTGCTGCAGTTCGACCGGCACCTTGGCGGCGCGCTCGGCGAAATCCAGCGTGCGCCGCTCCAGTTCGGCAGGCGGGAACGAGCGCGTCGCAAATCCCCATTCCGCCGCCTCGCGGCCCGACATCGCGTCGCCCGTCAGCATCAATTCCATGGCGCGGCGCATGCCGACCATCCATGGATGGTACTGCATATCCGGCGGGCTCATCAGCCGCACCGGCGGATAGCCGATCTCGGCGTCATCCGCGACATAGACCACGTCGCAGGCGGTCGCGAGTTCCGTGCCGCCGGCCAGGCAATAGCCGTGCACCTGCGCGATCACGGGCTTTGCCAGGTCCCAGATCGAGAACCAGCCCTCGACGACATGGCGCGACCACTGGCCGGGACCCGAGGCCGAGTGATAGGGCTGATCGACCTTGTTGTCGGCGGACAGGTCATAGCCCGCCGAGAAGCACGGACCGGCGCCGCGCAAAATCGAGATCGAAATTTCCGGATCGCGGTCGGCGGCTTCCAGCACCCCGAAGATTTCGCCGCGCAGCCTGTTGTTCAGTGCGTTGCGCTTTTCCGGCCGGTTCATGGTGATGCGCCGCACCCGCGGCCGCGGATCGTCGACGACAATATGCTGATGGGACATCGCTGGTTCCTCCCGATGCGCGGCGTTGGTTCGCCTGTTGATGGCACATCAGAGAGGAAGTTTTCCGTCATCGCAAGGGTGCGAGATGCGTAACGAGCATTGCGCTCGTGGTACCCCTCTCCCCAGCCCTCTCCCACAAGGGGAGAGGGAGCGCGTCAGCTATGTTGCGAGCGAAATCATTCAAACGCGAATCATCTCATCGAGACCAGCGTCACCACTCGCCGCAGCAGGTCCCCTCCCCCCTTGTGGGGGAGGGTTAGGGAGTGTCCAGACCGGATAGATAGGTAACACAGTAGACCGGATGGATGGGTGACAGTTCTCTATCGGCTGGGAGGATCAGCCGATGCCTTGGCAAGAGAGCTGTGCAATGGACGAACGAGTTAGCTTCATCTCGGATCATCGGACCGGATTGTGGACGATGACGGAGCTTTGCGAACGCTACGAGATCAGTCGCAAGACCGGTTACAAATGGCTGGATCGC